>Ga0307507_10000797_pt1 | contig 69698 bp, 33 predicted proteins | sample 7_EM_MG_FD_207223 | JGI IMG/M metagenome (GOLD analysis project Ga0307507, IMG submission 207223) | Populus trichocarpa ectomycorrhiza microbial communities from riparian zone in the Pacific Northwest, United States - 7_EM | ecosystem: Host-associated > Plants > Roots > Unclassified | place... | reverse complement strand
CTTAGTGATACCTAGCTGTTCTGTGGTATAACAGTGAAGTTAACCACTGATCAGTGTTGGTTACACAAGGGGATATCACGTAGCTACGATTCGTAGATAGTATGATGGTTGTTCTTCTTTTTGATAGGAATGAGGAAAGGGGTGAGGAACTTAAGGTTCCTCACCACGCTAGGGCCACGTCAGCACGTGACGGCAACATGCCTGGCGTGACGGCAGCTTGCCTCATTCCCGACAGCTCCAAATGGCATTGCATGCAGAATACGTACGCCTAGCTTTGCGACAGGAGTGATTCCAACTTCGAACAACAAGTGGCTTGCACCAGCGCGCCTGAGAACAGCATCCGCCTCAGTGTACTGCGCTGAATAGATGAGAAATCCCGCAAACATAGCAGCTATCATATGATGAGGTAGGCTGAGCTTCTGCACGAAAGGGAGGGCGAGTAGGTGCAGATAGTATCCTATCGCCGTCACGGCCCTAATAATATCAACCTCATCTCCTTCAAAGCCCACTTTCATATTCCTACCAAGCTGTATTCGAAAGAACTGTTTCTCTTGGAGTCCAGGTGTCGAAAGACTCCAGACATCCGACGAAGGCGCGATAATTCAAGACAATTATCAAAAAACGTACGGGTGCGAATTTCAAGTCTGCGGAGAGCCGCTGACGAGATATGGGAGATATCTGCATCCCAGAGCTCGAGAGGCTTTTGTTGAGACTCCCGAGCCGAGACGACACTCGACTCCAGGATGGAATTCGCCAGTATTCCCCTTTATATCGGTTAGTCTAAACAAAAGTTTATTGTAGCCAACTTACGAGTGACAAGAGTGCTCTGTTTCATTGCTGCAGATGTTGTGCTGGAATAGAATCAGCAAAATCAGGCTTAGGTTATTGAGATTGAGACGTTTTCAGGTCGGAACAATTTACGATGAATAACGTTCTGCCGTTTATGTACCAGATGTTGACCCTGGCGTGGAAATTCACCGTAGGAATTGTGGGCAGGGATTGAGAAAGATTTCGATTATGAGCTAGGCTTTTAAGGATGACACTGCTCTTTCCTGTGGAGATTATACAGAATCTGCTTGTTATGGCTGTTTTGAGAGTCTCAACCCGTTTATTAAAACAGTTTAACAATTTCTCGATCCCGCGCCGTCAGCTCTAGCCGCCCGGAAGGTAATGATTCGGATCAAGCCATGAACTGAAACAGGAGGAAGCATTAGTAGTCCATTGCGGCGTGGATGTCTGTATCCTAATCATGTCTTTTTAAATATAAATACTGTACGAAGTTTAATAAAAATAGAAGTGAGAATAAAGGGGGCTGCCATAAGCAGCAGATCGCCGTCGTTACAAAGGTGTGCATGGGGCGGTGGTTTTGCCAGCTAGCGCGTGGCGAAGTGCAAAAGGAGCGCTTAGCGACGGCGTGGATATATTTCCGCACAGATGAAGGTCGCAGAAGGATCGGGGCACAAGTCAGGGTGGGATTGGCTTGGGGGCTAGCGAGTGCTGCATCCTCATGAATCCTCCGTAGCAAGTCGGGCGCTCATGCATCCTTCAGCTCGACTGATAATCCTCAGCTCAAATTTGCGTGAAGGTTCCCGTAACTATCACAACTTGGAACTACAATTCGTAATTTTGGGCTGTTGAAGGAGTTTTCGACCCTTTGCCCTTCAATCTCACTCCAATCCAAGCGGGCTCAGTATTTTTTAACTCTTCAGCACAGTGAATCTTTCTACCAACATAAGTCAGCAGAGTTGGAGATGAGTGAAGAATCATCACTTAGTAGCGAAAAGCCAGTCGTGGATGTTGCCATTCCCAATGGAGTCTCACCTGCGTCTGAATGGTCGCCAATGAGGAAATGGTTCACGATCGCCTTAGTCGCCATAATATCGTCATTGACGCATGTATACTCATCGCTGATCATCATGGCCGAATAACTGACTCCAGCTAAGACCTCTTGCGAGCACAATGTTGGCCCCACTACTCCCTCAAGTCATGCAGGACTTGAAGTCGACAAGCAAGGCAGCAGAAAGCTTCATTGTGACGTCCTACGTATTGGGGTTTTGCTTCGGGCCGCTGTTGCTAGCGCCAATGTCAGAACTATACGGTCGGTCCATGATCTATCGCGTCTCCATGTTGGGCTTCCTCATTTTCACCATCGCCTGCGCCAGGGCCCCAAATGTCGGTGCGTTGTGCGCTTTCCGATTTCTCGCCGGCAGTTTTGGAGCATCACCGCAAGCCATAGCGGGAGCAACAGTCGCAGACATGATGAGTCAAAATACACGAGGTCGGGCAATGGCAGTGGTGACATTCGGTACATTATTTGGGCCTGCTCTAGGTCCTGTGGTGGGTGGCTATATCGGTGCAGCCAGAGGCTGGAGGTCGATATTCTGGGTCTTGTCCATCATCGTAAGATCTTTGACCAATCTCAACGTTCAGAAATGCATGCTGATTCAGAGACATAGACAGCAATAACTTCGATACCAACCATGTTTCTGAAAGAAACCTACGGACCAGTAATAGCTCGTAGAGTGTTGAAGAGGCAATCGAAACACAAAACGACGCCTGATCCTACATCATCGCTCGATGAGGAGCAAAGGTGGTTGAGAACGGTATTGGAGGTTCTCGGTGCTTCTGCGAGAGCTCTGCGACTTTCACCGTCATTGTTCTTCGTATCAATTTTCATCGCTGTTACCAACGCATACCTCATGATCCTACTGACAACCTTCAATACCGTGTTTGAACAACAGTACGGCTTCTCACTTGAACAGGTGGGGTTATCGTACCTCGCCCTGGGAATTGGAGGTGGCATAGGCATTATTCTCACTGGCTGTCTTAGTGATCTCACTGTCACTCGCTCTTCGAGGAATAACCAAGGAGTCAGGCCGGAGATTCGTCTTGTTCCAGCAACCATTTACGCTATTGTCATGCCGGCTGGGTTATTTATGTATGGCTGGACTGCCGAACGAGAGACTCACTGGTTCTCTACCGCAGTTGGAGCGGCAATATTTAGTTTCGGTTGCTTGGGATCCCAGGTGAGAACTGCACTGGTTGTGCAGTCTACACTTTCACTAATGTCCTTCTAATCCAGGTCGCTGTCCGCTCATACATTGTGGACACGTACCTGTCATCGTCAGCATCAGCTCTTGCAGCTAACTTGATTCTCCGATCAATTTTCACGGCACTGCTTCCTCTGGCCGGAAGAAGCTTATACGGTTCCTTGGGGCTTGGATGGGGCAACAGCTTGTTGGGCTTCTCCACTTTATTGCTGCTTCCAATACCGCTCACAATCCACTGGCGCAGTACATAAGCTCAAGAGCACATGCTTGCATGCTGTGTAATATGCGAAACGATGCTCATGGACTCGCCTGGTTTGACCGAGAGATTATTAGGTAGCAATTGGACTATAGTACGAACTGAAGCTAATAGTAACAACGGCTCAATAAAATTCACACTCCTTTGTCTCCCAAGAAGTGACCAACTACATCCCTACGCATTTCGATATCCGCGTTGACAAGATCCCCATCCGCATAATGCTCAATCTGGAACCCGCTTGGATTAGCCTAATAGTCGAAGATCTGACTACCCAGCGCATGTCAACCTGCGTGTCAAAGTCTGCTGCCGTACGCAAGATAAAGACGATGCGACAACTTGATTATAATATCTTCAGTGCTGGTAATTGGCGTACCTAGAGCTTATCACATGCGTATTGGTTATACCTTGACGGCCGGATCGGATTCTATACAAGGATTTTTGGATTTTTTGAAGAATTTTAAATGAATTGGATATGATCTCAACCCTCAAAAGATCTCTCTAGCTTTCAGTTGCATCTGCCGCAAAGCGAAATCCTGCAGAGGCCTCGTGACATAATAAAAATCTATACCATTGTCTGGTATGAATCTCTTAAGATATGTCAGCCAGAATGTTCCCACGCCAGTCTAGCAGTACTCGCGACCAATATTCGTAAAACGTGTCCTTTCCCGCCTTAGTAACATCCTCGCCTTTTTGGTATTCCCAAGTTTCAAGTTGGCATGACATGTCGAATAATCTATTATCATCGCGGCAAAATCTGTGATCTTGTTCTGGTGTCGGAGAGCCTCTGCTGGTTTTCGGGCTTCATCCCATAAATCTTGTGCAGGAGAGTATCGTCTATTTAGATGTGCTATCAATGCTCTTCCACAAACCCAGGCGGTCACCGGACAATTTTCGTTACCTCTCTACTGCTGAGGCAGTGCTCTGCGCGGGATATTTTCGTTGGATCATGCTGTCATCCTTTTGACAAGCGGATAGCGCTCGTGTCGCTGACACGTCCTATAGTGAGCGTAAGCTTCTAGTCTTAATAGCGCTATTTTTAATAAACATTACCCACTAAAGGAGTGTTCTTGGGTAAAATTAACATCTATCTACCAACCTCTTAGAGGTGTCGGTGGTATCCCTTAACCCGTTAGAGTCCTACACTAAGGTCGCTTAAGTTCGCGACTAGATTTCATTGGGTATCTTTCGTTAATCCAGATACTTTAATTGGCTGATAATCGTTGGACGAATTTTAACGGGTTAAGGGATAGCTATTCGGCTATATACACTAGTATTATACTACGTATAACGTAAATCGGTGTAACGGGACTAGCCCAGTTACGGTAGGAATGTCTCGGTGAAACACTCGACAGATGAATTCCGACGCCTTGATCAAATTCTGCCAAATTCCGCCGACTCGATCGAATTCCACCAAATTCCACTGACGTGATGGAATTTGGTCGAAACCTGTCAAAACCCGCGTGCGCACGTGCCCACGCGTCTGCTGCCAAGACTCCCAAATATTTAGTTACAAGCTTCCTATGTTCCTTTCTCTTCTTCACGCAACGTCTTGTACTCTGCAAGAGCTATATACCCATATATTTAGATAGAATTTATATTGTTCCTTCGAATCTTCCCCGAAGCCTCTTCGCGTCCTCACAATTGGATATTAAAAAGAAAAGAAAAAAGCGACGCGGCTTATTTTGTATATAGAGCAGTTACCATCTTTAATAAAATTGTTAAAGCCACCTATACAAGGTCTAGGGCTGACATAAGCTTAAAATAATCGCAAGAGCTAGATCTATTAACGATCAACTTTTAGGCCTTATATATACACCTATTACGACATTATAGCTAACACCGGAATCTTTAATAATGGGGGGGGTTTTTTTTTAACGAAAACGATCTTGACTTTAGGTAGTCGTGGGCTAATTTAGACCCGATATTTATAAAATATTAGGTTATCTCTCTAATCGATCAACTTTTAGTAGTATTTTAAGCCGTTATAGTTGAGCAATTCGACTGCTAGAAAAGTGCCTTAGACGCAAGCGTAAAATACTTTAAACTCACCTCCGCTAGCAAGGAGCGTGGCTAAGCCACACTGATTAGACTCTTATTTTTGTTCTAAGATAGAGATAGATAACATTATATTATATAGTAGTGGGTAGTCTATAGACAAAGGTTATATATATAATTTATACGCCTAGCGACCGGTAGACCTTTCTTATATTACCTATTACCTCTAGCTATATAAATAGTTGCTTAGTTATACTCCTAAGTAAGCTATATAGAACTCCCTATTAGCTACATTTCTAAACTATACTATAGTTTATTAGATTAAGAGTTATAATAGATACGGCGTATTATCTCCAGGGTAGATATTATTTTAGATCTAGTTATAGTATATAGCAGTGCTGAATACTATAGTGCTAAACCCTATAAATATATGCTTTTTATCTATGCTTTATTTAGAAACCTTACAGAAATGTACTAGAAAATCTAGTCCTTAACCCTAATTCTAAAGCCTTAGAAAGTATAAGTAAGAAAGTCATTATCTTAAATAGCGCGATTAAAAGTTCTAGAATACCTACTTTACCTATAAAAGCGTATATCCCTACTATAAAGTCGATTAAAGTGTATATTTCAAAATAAATATACCTAGCCTTATTTGGTGTCATAGGACACCTCCATGACACCTTACACACGTCCACATATTTCCACCATCTCAACCTCCATGTTAACGACTCAATTAATCAAGACACATAACGTCAATCTAAGGCAATTTGCTATCACGTAACAGCAATCTACGGCAGTTTGCCGTCCTCCACCATATTCCGCCATATTCCGCCAAGTTCTACTAGGACTATAACCCAAAGCCTATTCCGCCCCATGTACGTGTTAACTAAGCAACCAAGTTAACAATATATACCCCTTTCCTCCCATTTCCTTACCTTCTTTCCTTACGCAACGTCTTAACCTTATTATATAGTTTATATATATAGCTTAATAATATCTACTTCACTATATATTATTACTGCTTGTGCTTACTCTATAACACTACGTTGCGTTAACCCTATATACTACCCTCTAAAATGCAGAACAACCTTAGAGCCCTTATAACAGCCGCTAATATTATATCGGTACTCTAAGAACAATTAGTAAATATATAGAAGTCTTTTATAGACGCCCTTGTATAGAACTAGGCCGTTATAGCTAAATAATAAGCTAAATAAGAAGCACGGTACCAGGAATTAATTAAAGCACTTTAAGAAGAAGTCCGCGTCCTAAAGATACTTATATTAGGGTCCCAAAACCAAATACTAGCCTAAGAGGCTGCTAACACGCCACCTATAGATAAGATAAAAATGACCAAATCTAGACCTAGCTTGTTAGGTATAAACCCTAAGCCAGCTATAGATATTTATCCTATAAATCCGTCTACTATGCTATAACAATCCAAACAACTACCAGACCCCCTAATATTTACTAGTAAACAATAAGAACTCTAATTATTTTTAAGCCAGCTTAAAAATAAGCTAACTAGTAATGCTAACCGCTACCTAACTAAAGCCAACTAACTCTATTACGCCCTAAGTTAACTAGGAGGAGACGCAGCTAACCTTATTAAACCCCTTTAACCAAACTTAGTATAAAGTCTAGTTATACTTCTTAAAGCTATATACAGTAACTTAAACTGCCAAGCTACTACTTAGAGAAAGATAAACTACATAACTTAAGGAACAAAAAGCTTTCTAGTATACTTCTCTAAATTTAACTATTACGCAAAGGAAACAGGCTGGAATGACTCTACACTAATTAATAGCCTTATTAAATCCCTAAGTCCTAAACTAAAAACCTCCCTAATAGGTATAGACCTACCAGGAGCCCTTAACGCCTGCGTAAATGTTATTAATAAACGGTATAATAATATATTACGCCTAACACCGAAGTCCGCTCCTTAATATAATATAACAACCCCATGAATATTTACTAAGTTATTATCTTAGCCCAAGCACCTAAACGCCATGGATATTAACACTAGAACCCTCTCCTATGCCCCAAAAGGATCTATTAAATAAGAATAACGCATTAAACATAGCCTTTACTTTAAGTGCGGAAGTAATGCTTACCTCTTAAGTTACTACTCTATCCTGTTGCCCTAAACGCATATATAAATAACTAGTATAGGCGGTGTCCTACTATCCCAAATGTATAAATAAACAAGTGGTAGATTATCTTAATTAAGCTCTAGCCACTAACCCTAATTTTTACCTAGTTCCAGCCCCGCATCTAATAAATACCATTTATAAGGATAAAGCTCCAACTAATACTCTATAAGAACCCCGCCCCAGTCGCCTCTAAAAGAAAGGTCCTAGAGCTAAGTCGCTCTCCAGGGCAGCGCTGCCTTAGGATCTTATTAAATGCTCTGGATATTATAAACTCTAACTCTTAGGATTGCAGCATAACCGTTAACTGTCGTCTTTGGCAGAATAATTAATAGGCTAGTGCTTAAGTCCTAGTTAACACAGGAGCCAGTAGTATAGGATTTATTAATAAGATCTTTGCGTAAGATAATAGGTTTACCCTAATATCCCTTAACTGGCATATTAACGTATTTGGATTTAATGGCAAATATACTATCTTAGGCCGTATTACTTATATAGCAGCCCTAAGACTCTAATACCTAAACCATAAAGAATTAATTAAGCTCTTTATAACTACCCTAGGTTACCTAGTAATTCTTAAACAACCCTAGATAAAGCTATATAAGGTAACCATTAATTAGGACAACCTTAAGCTTCTATTTACCGCCTCCCATTGTAAGCAGAAGTGCCTTATAACTTGCTGCTCAGACCCTAAACTAAAATCTAAAAAATCCACTAAAATCCACCAGTCTAAAATTTCCACCAATATCCACCCTATACCTAAAAAGTCCACCTAATTCCACCTACCTAAGAATTCCACCAAATTCCACTAATATGAGATTTCCACCAACGTCCACCAAGAAACTAGAAATAATATATAACTATATAAACTAACTCTAACTGCTGCACCCTAAACCAAGTAGAAGCTTAAGCTTAACATATAAAAGTACTAGAAGAACTGGTATTCTACTATAACAAGGATACTTAAAGAACCTGAACCTAAATCTAATACTAACTCCATACTTAACACTAAACCTAAACCTAAATAAGAAACCACACAAGAAACTAAGGACAATTTAAGCTTACTTAACACCTTAGATATCTATATAATTGGAGCTACTTCGCTAGTATAACTTGCCAGGAAACCAGAATATATAATCTTTACTATTATAATAGCTGATATTAAGAAGGCCTTAGCACTAAAGAAGCACACTAACCCCGCCACAAAAGTACTAGTAGAATACTATAATTATCTAGATGTATTCTTATAAAAGGAAGCTAATAAGCTACTAGAACGCCGTCCATATAATTACAAGATTATAGTTAAAGAAGGAAAATATCCTGGATTTGGACCCTTATATGGGATGTCCTAAAACGAACTCCAGGTACTATAGAAGTACTTAGACAAACATCTAGACAAAGGATTTATTAGAGCAAGTTCTTTACCTATAGCTGCACTAGTAATCTTTATTAAGAAACCTAGCGGTAGTCTGCGCTTCTATATAGACTACTGAGCTCTTAATACTATTACTATTAAGAACTAATACCTAATCCTGTTAATCTAAGAGACACTAAACTAATTAAGTAAGGCTCGCTTCTATACAAAACTTAATATTATCTACGCATTTAACTGCCTCCGTATTATAAAGGGAGATAAATAGCTTACTGTATTTTGTACTTAACACGGACTATTTAAATACTTGGTAATGCCATTTAGCCTTATAAACGCCCTAAGTTTATTCTAACACTTTATAAATAACACCCTACGTCCATACCTGGACGTCTTTTGTACTGCTTATATTAATAATATCTTAATATATAGTAATAGTCTAGCTAAATACTAAAAATATATTAAACTGGTCCTGTAAGCCTTGCGCGGAGCTAGCCTATAATTAGATATAGATAAATACAAGTTCCATAAAACGGAAGTTCTATACCTTAGACTTATTATTTCCATAGATGGTGTATAAATGGACCCTAAGAAAGTTAAAGCAATTGTAAACTGGCAAAAACCTAAGAATGTTAAGAACATAAGGGCCTTTATAGGCTTTGCCAACTTCTATTAATAGTTTATTAATAACTTCTCTGCCTTAGTCTTACCCCTTATAGCCTTAACCTAAAAGGACAAAGCCTTTATCTTTAGTAAGGAATATAAGAAAGCCTTTACTTATCTAAAGGTTATATTTACCACTGCACCTATACTTTAACCCTTTAACCTAGACCAAATAAGTGTTATAGAAGCTAACTTATCTAATTATATTACTAGAGGCATTCTGTCTTAATATAATAAGAAAGGAGTATTACACCCTATAGTATACTTTTTAAAATAACTAAGCCCAGCTAAATATAATTACGAGATCTACAATAAAGAATTACTGGCTATTATTAGATGCTTTAAGCAATAGCAACTAGAACTAGAAGGAGCCGGATTCCCAATTAAGGTTCTTAGCAATTATAAGAACCTATAGTACTTTATAACCATAAAACAGCTAAGCCACTATTAAGCCCGCTGGTTAGAATATCTGTCCTAATTCTAATTCTTAATTACGTACCGCCTAGGCGTTTAAGGTTAAAAACCTAATACCCTAACTTAACGTTTACAAGACACAACAGCACAGGAAGAAGCGCGTACCTACTATAATCAAACCCTACTTCGTCCTGAATTATTTAATTCCCTAGCTAAAGACCTTATGGTACACGTCCTTAAAATAACTAATTAATTAATTAAACAGATTATAATTAACAAATACCCAAATAATGAGTTTATCTAAGAGATACTTGGGCTAATTTAAGATGGCGTTAGACGCTCTAAAAAGATCTCTCTAAGTGAATATAAAGCTTATGGAGACCGCTTGTACTACTAGAACCGCCTAGTTGTCCCTAATTACAATAAACTTAAGCTTAAGCTCCTTAAACACATACACGACCTACTAGTAGCCGGCCACCTAGGCTAAGGAAAACCCCTAGAACTACTCTAACAGGAGTACTACTGGCCAAATATATATAATATAACACAAAGGTATGTCTCTAGCTGCCACACCTACTAATAAGCCAAAGCTTTGCATAAGACGTATAACGGCTTTCTAAAGCCACTGCCTGTTCCAGACCAAAGATAAAAGGATATTTTAATTAACTTTATTATTAATCTCCCCTTAAGTAAAGGCTGTATAAATATTATAGTAGTTATAAACCGACTATCCAAAATAAGACACTTAATCGCCTGTCCCAATATATTAACGCCTACCGTCGCCTAACTGTTCCTGGATTATATATGGAAACTCTATAGACTCCCTAAAACAATTGTCTCTAATAAAGGCAGACAGTTTATCTCTACGTTTTAGAAAGAACTAACTACCTAACTCCATATTAAAGCACTATTATCTATAGTATACTACCTAGAAACGGATGGTTAAACAGAACATGTAAATGCTATAATGGAATAATACATTCGGATATACACGTTGTATCTGCAGGACGACTAGATAGACTGGCTTATATTTACTAAGTTTATAGTAAATAACTCCGTCTTAGAAACTACAAAGGTCTCCCTATTCCTGGCCAACTACAGCCAGTACCCGTAAATAGGTTTTAAACCCTTTAGTAATGTTCCTTACCTAGCTTATTAAGCCTTATAAGTTACAGAAGCAAACAAATTTATAAAGAAGATGGAAGAACTATAGGAGTTCCTTACTAACGAAATAATATGGGCCTAGTCTATCTATAAAGCCGCAGCAAATAAAAACTAAACCCTAGCACTAGCTTACTAAATTAGTAACTTTGTCTAGCTAGACGCAAGAAATCTAAACATAAAATAACCTACTAAGAAACTTAATCGGAAGAACGCCGGCCCTTATAAGGTTAAAAAAGTTGTCTCTCCTTATGCCTACTAACTAAAGCTCCTTAATACGGTTAAAATCCACCCTATATTCTATATGTTAGTCCTCCGCCCTACCGCCCCTATATTGGACGCCCTACCTAAACAGATCTAAGACCCTCCCCTACTAGTTAAAGTGGATGGCGAGGATAAGTACCTCATTAAAAGAGTTAATGACGTTAAGTATAATAAACGGAAACGCAAATATATATACCTTATGAAATGGAGAGGCTTTACTAAGCCCTTATAGGAACCCATTAACTCTATAGGACTTATATAAGCCATAGAAGACTTTCACAAACTCTACCTAGAACTACTATAGCCCTATCTCACAGAAGCTTGAGTTTAAAGGGGGGGTACTATTATAGGACACCTCTGTAACACCTTACACACGTCTACCTATTCCACCGTCTCGACCTCCATGTTAATGACTTAGTTAATTAAGACACATAACAGAAATCTGAGGCAATTTGCCATTATATAACAGCAATCTACGGCAGTTTGCCGTCCTCCACTATATTCCGCTACATTTTGCTAAGTTCCGCTAGGACTATAACCCAAAGCCTATTCCGCCCTATGTATATATTAACCAAGCAACTAAGTTAACGATATATACCCCTTTCCTCCTATTTCCTTACCTTCTTTCCTTACGCAACGTCTTAACCTTATTACACAGTTTATATACATAGCTTAATAATATCTACTTCGCTATATATTATTACCGCTTATGCTTACTCCGTGACATTTAGAGACCTTATTGGTGTCGTCCGCTATATATATATTAGAATAAAGCCAAGACCTTACTTATTAGCTAGAAACTAAACTATTATATAAAGAACGCTGTTGTATTTTTATACTTTTAGACCCCTTATATTAGATACTAAAAGTAATCTCTATAGCAATAAGACTTGCTTTAATAACTGTTTAGTCTGTAATAAGACCTAAAGTTAAAGCTTAAATAAAGTAAATAGGTAGAAAACCTGCTATTACGGGCTACGTTTAAGAACGCCTTATTACTTATATAATCCTTAACGCTACCTATTACTAAATAGTACTTAAAGAAATTACTTAGCTAGAAGGTGTATAAGTTAGTTAGAAAGCCCTTATTGCAGTATTTAAGATAAAGTCTTATAGCCGCCGCGTGGCTACTTTAAACCCTCTTTTTACTAAAGTATAAAAGTAAGTACATTTAGTATAGGTAATTAAGCGCTTAAGCTAGAAGCCAGAGCAGTAGGCTTATATTATTTAGACTAATAGGTATTCCTTCTTAACCAAAGGCTTTAGAATGGTATATATTACTTAGTAACTAAAATAGAAGCATAATAATTCTTATTACGCATCTAAGTTTAGAATTTACTCTTCTTAGACTATATATAGGGGTATTTCGGCGTCTAGTAAAGGAGATATAGTAGTTATTAAGAAGGAATAGGGTAGACTAATGGGTAAAATAGATAGAGAAAGGGTCCTTCCCTAAGTATACTACTTTGTAAACTAGGTAGCCTAATACCCGAAGAATTGCTTAAGGCATGCCGTTCTTTTAGAAGATGGTACTTCTTTATATACTATTAAGCTTACTAAGTAGCTCTATAATCTAAGTGGTATAGATAAAATATACTAGTTAGCCAATTCTCCTAACTTAAACCTAATAGAGAATATTTAGCGTTTACTAAAACAGAGAGTAGCTAAAAGATTTCTACATTCCCTTATAGATTTAAGGCAATATACAGAGGAAGAATAGGCGGCATTAGAACTATATAATTTTGTAAAATATATTAAAAATATATATAAACGTTATTAAGCTATAGTAAATACTAAATGTAGGTATAAAGTAGTAAATATATAAGCCGGACTTAAAAGTACTATTAGTAATAGTAGAAAGTGTTATAGATAATCTTATATATTATAAACTGGTTAAGCCTTTAATAACTATTCTTATAGCCTAAAAGATATATTATTATTATTATTCATTGCTTAACGTCCGATTTGGATCCCTGTTGGGCCTACGCGGACTACTCCTTATATATATGTGGGGAGAAAACTCTATTTAAGAAAACCCCGTGATCCGTCTCCCCGCCTTTTAGGGCTCGCTTATAAGTCGCCTGTGAGTTACTAGTGGTGCTCTACTACCTTACTTTTTAACCTCTTTGGGAACTACTGCTGCCGTAACAAACCTACGGACGCGCTAGTATTACACACTGTACTCTACTTCTGTAGAGTTATTAGGGGGCGCCTATTACTTGCCCCTTTACCTTCTATTGCTATTTCCTTTGCAACCTAGAACTGGTCTAGTATATTTTAGCCAATAAGCCACCGGGTAGCCGCCTTAAGGCCTTTCTATGTTAAGAGCAGTATATTATAGTTTTCTGTGCCAGCTGCTAAGAGCATTGCTTCTTAGCTGGTGTGTAAGGGGCATAACAGTATTACGTGTTTTGGTGTCTGTCTTAGCCAGCTATATTCGCACCTTAGGCTACTCACTAGAACACCTACCTAGTAAAGCCAATTTTTTAGTCCTATTATTCCTGTTCTTAAGAGTGTTGCCATTATATTTTCTGCCTTTATTAGGCCCTCTCGGAGCCCTTAGGTATTTACCCCCCATAGTATTACCTATGCTATGGCTTAGGTTCCCCTTACCTAAGTCTACCTCTATACCTTTAACTCCTATTTATCTCTCCAGCGTTGGTCTAACCAGTATTATATTGCGGTAGATGGTTTTCCAGTACTCTTTTATACTCTACTTTAGCTCCTTTCTCTCCCTTACTGTTGTCTTTGCTGGCCTCTTACGCGTTTTTCTTTTTTTTCTATATAGGCCTGGGCCCTAGCGCCGCACTATTCTTCTTCTGCTTTCTCTACCTGTTTTCCTAATATATCTTCCCTACTTTGGGGTTGTTAGTTTCTTCTCCTATAGGGCACCCTAGGGTCCCTCTATAGTTTGTTTAGGCGTGTCTTAATATACTTTATAATATTAGAGTTGCGTTCCTTTTACACCCTTTGCATTGCATCGGCTTCAATATATAGTTATAGGGGGGGAATATTGGCTTCCTTCTTAAGCAGTGCTGTAGCCGTTCGCTTATGCCCGCCTATTATACTCCTAAGGCAGGCTGTTTAGACCTTTTGGAGTGGTTTAAGGAGTGATTTAGGGGGGCCTTTCTTAGTTTCTCTAGTGGCCTAAATACTAGATCTATACGTTATAGTTAGCCGGACAACTGCTATATATAATAGGCGTGACCTCTAAAAGCATAGACCCTATATAGAATTAACAATCCTAGACATGGCGATATACTGTACTTAGCCCTTATAGGCCGCTTACGCCGCATATACGCTCCACTAGAGCTTGCTATCTACCTATACTTCTAATACCCTTAGGCCTTAAACCGGTTAACCCCTAAAGCCTTAGATATGGATTATATACTAAAGATCTGCAGATTGGTTACGTTTTCTTATAAAATAGATTAGCTAGTATTTCTCTAGTAAGAATTAGACTCTATATTATCTTGCCTATTCTATATAGGTGTTATAGGCTTTCTCTAGTGTCCTACAGTTCTCTGCGGCTGTTGGCCCATATATAATTAGGTTTATGTTATTAACGAAGCCTATCCCCTAGGTTGCCTCTTTCTTAAAGGTATTAAGCAGGTTGCTTACAAAGAAGAGGAAAAGTATAGGCGATAGAGGTGATCCTTATAGTATTCCTATTATAACTGCGATAGGGGGGCTCTGGTATCCGCTAAAGACTAATAATATTTCTTTCTGGCCTATAAATCCTTAAATAAACTAAATGATCTATTCTGGGAAGCCCTTTGCCCTAAGGATATATAGGAGACGCTTATAGGGTATATTATTATAGGCGCCACTGATATCTAGGCTAAGCATTAATACTACAAAGTCCTTTCGCATAGCCTATATAGTTTTAATGGTAGCAGCGAGTAGTATAAGTGCTAATAGCGTTAAGCGATTCTTTCTTGCCCCTATTTAGCTTTATGGTAGTAGGGCGTGTTCCTCTGCCGTATCTACTATATGGTCTGCTATAACCTTTTCTAAGATCTTGCTTAGGGTGTTTTCTAAGGCAATAGGGCGGTAGCTTCCTAGGATTAAGTAGTTTGCTTTACCTTCTTTTTATAAAATAACCGTCGTTATAGATCTTCTAAGTCGCGGGTAGTAGCCTATTGTAAAGTATACTCTGGCTACGTCTGCAAGCTAAGGTGCTATAAGTGGTCTATAGGTCTTTAGGGCTTTATTTAGGATCCTATCTAGTCCTAGTGCTGTGTTATTTAAGAGGCGGCTAATAGTTCTGGCCATTTCTTTAGTTGTTATGTCGCTGTTAACCCTTAGGCGAGTTACCAGTATTTTACTAGTAATATCGCTAAGGTCTACTGGAGCCGGTTAAGGGAAAAATCTTTCTATAAGGATCTTTGCCTTCTTATTATTGTTGCTTATAGCCTGTGGTTCGCCTGCTCTTTATAGGGGTAGTAGGTATAGATCTTTTACTAGACGTCCCGCCTTTTTTTTTACCTATTTTGCTATAGTCCAAAGGCCCTTGTTATAGGGGAGACTTAGGTTAGTAATATATTTGTTTATAAACCATCTCTAGTTATTCCTTGCTTTTTTTCTTAGGGTATTCTTTAGCTGGTTTTTTGTGTCTTTATATTATCTCTTATCCTTAGAATTATGGCTGCTTATATATTTCCTCCTTACTTGTTATTGGCCGGCTATAAGGGCCGCGCACTATGCGGACCATATATATCGCGTATAGGGGCCCGGTTTTAAAACTAGGCAGTGCTCTTTTAGCCCACTTTTAATTACTGCCTGGATCCTTTCTAGTCTTTAATTAATTTCCTTAGGGGTAGCCAATAAGCCTTGCTTATTTAGTATTAGGTGGATTTCTTCTAGGTTTTAGAGTTATTGTTTAATTATATTAAGGAAGCTATCTACGTTAAGCTTCCTTATTGCATATCTTTTACTATTTAGTTACGCCTTAATATCCAGATCTAGTTATATCTAGATAGGGATATAGTCTAAGGTAAGTGCCCATTCTTCTTTAGGGGAGCACCTTTTAAGTCTCTGGTATAGGTTTTCGTCCATAATTATAAGGTTAATTGTACTTTTAGCAGTGCCCCATTGCTATATAATTGCACCTGGGGGGGTAGCTAGCTTAAGGCCCCCATTGTCTATAGCTCTTAGTAGGCACTCTACCTATTAATTAGCAGCAACATAGATGCCCCCTTACTATAGGTAGTGGAGGTTTATGTCTCCTAGTAGGATAAACTCCGCGTGTTTAGTTTCTAGCAAGCTTATTATAGATATAATATTCTCTATCTATACTACCCCTTTAACCCTAGGGTTATAGACATTAATAATTTATACTAGTCCCCTATATATCTGGATAGTTATAGCTATAATATCTAGGTTAACTGCCTGCTATAACTACAAGGTAAGGTTGATATTTTTACTAATTATAAAGCATATGCGTGTAGCTGCTTTTGGTTTATATAGGAGCTGGAATCCTTAGGGGCAGTATATTAATTATATATAGGTATTATAATACGGCTCTTATATAGCAAGAATATAGTGTTTCTCTGGGTCTAGACTATCTAGTAGGGACCTTACTAGACGGTGGTTCGTATTGCCGCAGTTATACTATATAATGGTCAAGTAGCGGACCCCTGGCGGGGGTCCTTCGCCTTTCCTTCGCTCCTCGCTTCTTCCGTTTCCACTTTCTCTAAAATATTCAGAACTTTTATCTCCTGTGTTTACTCCCTGGCCACTACTTATTTTATATAGAGCTTTCTATTCCTGTGTCTTATATTCCTACTAGCCTTTCTAAATCTAAGTTTGTTATTGCCTCCGGTTTTTCCCCTATTCTTGCCGGTTAGCTATATGCCCCTTATAAGCTAGCTGCGTATGTTATATTTACCGCGTTAAATCTAATTCTTAATTGTCCCGGCCTTGAACTTGCTATAGCCGTCTATAGGGGTCTTCCTACTAGGCGTTCTCTCCCTTATATCCTATATATTCCTTATATCCCTGTTCGGTCTGGTGATATTACGCGGCGTTACTTTTAGCCCGTTGAGGCTTAGGATGGCTGGCTTAGCCCCCTAGTATTAAAGGTAGGAAATGTTAGGAAGACACCTATGTCCCCCTAGCTTATTACCTGTTGTTTCCATTTATATAACCTAGCGTGCAGTTATTCCTGTAGCTATTAAGCCCTTTCCTTCCGTCTTCTGTATTTAATGCAGTCTTCTCTCTCCTACGCCTTATATGTGCTTTGGTGACAGTTTGCACATTTTATTTGGTCTTAATTTATATATTGTCTTATATTATAGGGGCCTACACAGTGGCCGCAGCATACCTGTGCTGCGTATGTGGATTAGGTGTGTCCCTATTGTATACAGCAATAATATTGTTCCAGGCGTAGTCTATAGTTATAGAGCCTTGTGTTATATATAAGGCCATTTATAATTATTCCTTTTTGGATAAGGAGTTTTTGCATTCCTAGTATATATATACTAATAATAAGGGAGCTATACGTTTATCTATTGTCTCCCTAGCAAGTCTCTGGCGCCCCTTATATCCTCTTATTATTCTTATTATATGCTTAGTTTGTATTTTCCTGTTAAAGCTATTAGATTTAGGTAATTACAAGTCCTAATATAAGGCGTTCCGTTTGTTTTACTATCTCCTGTATAGTTGCTGTATTATCCGCCTGGCGTCCCCTTTCTACCCTAAGGCTTATGGAAACCAACAGGACTTTAACTAGGTAATCTTTATAAAGCACTTTTATGCTAATACGCTCTCCTAGCCTATCCTCTACCCTTACGGCCCGTTCCTTTGCCTGTTGGTCCTTTAGGGTGACTCTAATATCTCCACTCCTAAGGTGTTAGACTGCGACGGCATTATAAACCTCCTTATAAATTTCCGTAAGAACTTCTGTTTTTAATTGTCCCCTAAGTTCCTCTACCTTTTCTATATTTAGTTGTATTGTGATTATATACCCAGTTGTTGTTTTTAGGGGGGTAGGTTCCCTATACTATAGGAGCGTAGCTATGGCGGCCTAGGTGCGGTTTGCCTATAGGGGGGGGTTTTGTTTATCTTTAATTTTGTTTAGCCGTTGGAGGATTTAATTAAGGGTTTGCTAAAAGGGCGCCTAAGGTTCGCTAAACTAGAGCCATTCTGCTAGCTATATTAGTTTATAATGGCTAATAGATACTCCCCTACAGTTCCGGATACTAGACGCGTCTAATAGGCTTTATATTTTATTAGATACCTTCTTAATTGGGGTATTTCTACTTTCTGGTGTGGTATTCGCCCGTCCTTGTTGTTGTTGTGGGGGGCTATTGTTGGGTATGGGTCTGGCGGTCGCGCGCGACTGCGTACCACCGTCGTTCCACCTGTGCCTCCCCTATAATGCATGCATCTTAGGGGATTATTAGGGTGTTTTTTAGGGTTCTTTTGGTTGGTTTGGTCTTTTTGGGCCAGGTGCAGCAAGAGCTCCAAAAGTTTAAGAGATCTTATCATTGGTTTAATATAGCCTAAAAGATATAATAGGGTAGGCTATATCCATTTAGTAATCTAACTAAGTATTTTATACGTAACCTACTAAAAGACTACTTATTACCCTTTATTTTAAAGCAATAGTTATAATATTTAACAGAGTGGCCCTATAGATCTTTATTAGAGAATTTTATTACTTCCTACCTTATTTACGGCTATCTGTATAGATTAGGTATTAGTAAATTACTTATATTAATAAATTTAAGCTATTTACTATAGAAATCCCGGCTTGGCATTACTAGTCCATAACTATATTTTATCCGCGCTCTCCTCTTAACTACTACTCTTATATCTTCGCCGTTTTTAATAATACTATCTTTACTATTAACGACCGTCCCAGCTCTGATCTCACTAAGCTACGCTACTTAACGTTCTATATAACTGCGCTTATTTAACCCGTTATAGCCAATAATAGTAAAGCGTAAATGGCGTAATTAGTACTATCGCTTACACAAATCCCTATACCTCCTTTACCGGCGCTAAGTAACCTACCTTCCTCTACTTTATTATTAAGCCTTAGAAAGCGCAAGCGGCATAAATAGTTATACCCTCCTTAACCTTTGTTATTAAGACGCGTAAGCTCTAATATAAGTATTACGTTCTCTATATCTACAAAGGAGTAAGTAAAGAGTTTAGATAATAGTAATTTATGCTAGTATTATAGTGCGACGCCGATAGATATATATTATGTTATTATAAAGACGGATTAAGAAGTACGTTGCCGCTAGCACGATAGTCCTTAATAGTATAACGCTAACGAATAGTACACTTTTGTTTAAAATTTATTAAATCCGCGGCCTTATTAATATTAACCCTCTATTTTATATAGATAATAATATAGCTCTCTATGCTTTCTGTTACTGAGATTTTAATAACTACTATAATATAGGCTTTATCTTTATCCCTACCAATATTATATACTTTAAGGTATATAAAGAGCGAGATATAATCAATATTAAATATAGGTAAAAAGAGTTTATCTTTCTTAGGACGAATACTAGTAGTATTAACTGGTTTAGAATATTATTAATACTAAGGACTATAGAGGACTATATAAGCAGTATAACCTCTATAACTATTTTCCTAAACTAGGCTATTATAAGAGAAATAGGAGTATACAGATTAGCTAGCTCTTTCCCTCTACTTTATAGTATAGCGACCCTATAATAGCACTAAAGCAGGTTTTTATAATTCTAGGAAGTGTTATATTAAATAGTATACCTATAGCAAAGAGAAAGGAATTATAGGAATTGTATAACCTTTGTTACGGCACTGGCAGAAAATGGCAGCTAGTTACGGTTATGGTAGACGTTATGGTATACGCAGAGCTTACGTGACCTTTACGTGACCAGGGGATTGTATAAAACTTCTCGCGTTATTGCTTGTCTTTTCCTTTCCTTTTATTTAGCTTTAGATCTTTGTTAATAGACTGCTAATTATACAGGCTGGCGCCCTTCCTTTGCGGTGCCTATGCCTTAATTAATTAAGTCCGCAACATTATCTAAAGCTTATTCTACTCTTTTTTTCTAAAAAGGAATTTAAATATATCTACGGCCTATAAACAGGACAAGGATAGGATAGAATTTATAAGAATAGAATAGGACTTTAAAAGACAGGACGGAATAGGATATGTACGGACTATTACCTCTAAAAAACCTTTTACCAGAAATTACCCAATACCTATACCACCATGCCAAGAAATATAGCAGCTAGTAAATCAGCCGTAGGGCCCTTAAATACCTCCGATAATAAAATAATTACTATCTTAACCCCCCAGGCGGAGCTTATGGCAGCTAATACTAAAATTAAATAATTGCGAGAGCTGCTTAAAGCCAGAGATACCCCTATATCTAATAATAAGTCATTATCGGACACTTAGAGACTTACTATAGTCCTTTAGGCCTTATCTTAGCGCCTTAGTGGATCCTCTAAGGCCTATATAGTACTATTACAATTAGTAAAGGTCGCGGACCCTCCGTTACTTATAGATGGAATAGACCCAATATTTAATAATTAGAAGCTCTAATTATAGAATAAGCTTAAAGTTAATACTAACTATTTTCCTACCTCCTAAGCCAGAATGGCTTATATCTTTAGCCGTACTAGCAGGGACGCCTAGACGCACTTATGTCTGTAATATACTAAAGACTTAGTAAACCCCTTTATCTCTAAGGAAGAAATAATTAACTATATATCCTCTGTTTATAAGGACCCCTTTAAGGTATAAAACGCCCGGCTTAGCTATAAAAGCCTAATATTAAAAATAACGGAGACCTTCTTGGCCTTTTAGACCCGCTTTCTATACCTGGCCAGATAGGCCTAGATTCCCTAGGAAGACCTACTGCTAAAACTTTTTAATAAGCTTATCCTAAAACTGTGACGGCTCGCACAAATGCCTCTAAACCAAAGCTTGTGGATTGCTATCTAATAAAGATACTAAGCTAAGGAGAAGAAAAGAAGGGGGTCGCCAGGACCATAGTAAACATATATAAAAGGGCAGCCGCCAAGGCGCTAGCGGTAAGCGAGCCAATCGTAGGTTGGCAGAATATGGCAGCAGCATGGCAGAATTTAGCAGGTGACGCGCTCTAGCACCGTCACAAAAACTATAGCGAGCTATACTACTAGTTTTTACTACTATATAGACGTTAAAAGAACTTATAGACTACTGCCTAGCTATTAACTAAGGCCTTTGTTAAATTAAGGTATATACTAATTAGATAAAGACTAGAAATCCCTTAAATTAAGCTATAAGTAATATAAGAACGGCCTATAATGCCCTAGTATAATCCACAACGCCTACCGCACCGGCTATACTGCCAGCCGCTAACTTAGCCACTAGCCGTATAGCTAGTCCGGCCGCAAGCCTAGCGTTTACTCGGCCTACCTACAGTAACCCCTATAGATAGGCCTTTAGTAACTAAGGAGCTTACTTCTTATATAGTTAGAAAGACCATTTTATAAAAAACTGCCTAATAAAAGTAAAAGTAGATAAGGTTTGTTAATCTAGGAGGATAGTATAGAGTTGGAAAAAGAGAAACCTTAGAGAAAGACTTCTTTTTAGGGTTAAATAGGATCAATATATTATACGTTAATCTAGGACGGCTAATTAATGGAAAAAGCTGCACTATTCCTTATACTTTATTTTGCAATAGATATCAAGTTTTAATCTCTGCTTTAGCTAACTCCAAAGTAAATACCTTTATCTTAATAGATACTTAGTATACCGTAAAACTGGCTGACTTCTTAAATATACCTATAGAAGATCTGCCTAAGCTAATTTCTATTTATGGGTATAACGGATAGGTAGGGCAACCTATTATAAGTATTTTGCGGATATATATCCGTGTTAATAGGCAAAGAAAGTATAATATTTCCTTCCTTATTATAGACCTTAGAAGCTATAATATAATCTTAGGAAGAAAATAGCTAGCCTATTAAGGCTAATAGCTTAATATACGGAATAGACGGCTTATTTAGCCCAAAACTATACCCCTAATACCTTCCTTTATAAAAGAAATTAGTAAAGGCCAAGCATAGTATATCGCCATGTCCAGGATCGTTAATTCTACATAGGGTCCATGCTTCCAGAGGTCACGCCTACTATATACAGCAGTTGTCCAGCCAACCATAACATATAGATCTAGTATTTAGGCCACTAGAGAAACCAAGAAAGGCCCTAAATCACTCCTTAAACCACTCCAAAAGGTCCAAACAGCCTGCCTTAGGAGTATAACAGGCGGGTATAAGCGAACGGCCACAGCACTGCTTAAGAAGGAAGCCAATATTCCCCCCCTACAACTATATATTAAAGCCGATGCAATATAAAGGGTGCAAAAGGAACGCAACTTTAATGTTATAAAGTATATTAAGACACGCCTAAACAAACTATAGAGGGACCCTAGGGTGCCCTATAGGAGAAGGAACTAACAACCCCAAAATAGGGAAGATATATTAGGAAAACAGGTAGAGAAAGCAGAAGAAGAATAGTACAGCGCTAGGGCCCAGGCCTATATAGAGGAGGAAGGGAGACGCGTAAGAGGCCAGCAAAGACAACAGTAAGGGAGAGAAAGGAGCTAAAGTAGAGCATAAAAGAGTACTGGAAAACTATCTACCGTAATACAATACTGGTTGGACCGACGCTGGAGAGACAAATAGGAGTTAAAGGCACAGAGGTAGACTTAGGCAAGGGGAACCCAAGCCATAGTATAGGTAATGCTATAGGGGGTAAATACCTAAGGGCTCCAAGAGGGCCTAATAAAGGCAGAAAATACAATAGCAACACTCTTAAGAACAGGAATAATAGGACTAAAAGATTAGCTTCACTAGGTAGGTATCCTAGTAGGTAGCCTAAGGTGCAAATATAGCTGGCTAAGACAGACACTAAAACACGTAATACTGTTATGCCCCTTACGCACTAGCCGAGAAGTAATACTCTCAGCAGCTGATATAGAAAACTATAATACACTACTCTTAATATAGAAAGGCCTTAAGGCGGCTACCCGGTGGCTTATTGGCCAAAATGTGCTAGACCAGTTCTGGGTTGCAAAGGAAATAGCAATAAAAGGCAAAGGGGCGAGTAATAGGCGCCCCCTAATAACTCTACAGGAGTAGAGTATAGTGTGTAATACTAGCGCGTCCATAGGTTTGTTATAGCAGCAGTAGTTCCTAAAGAGGTTAAAAAGTAAGGTAGTAGAGCACTACTGGTGACTTGTAGGCGACTTATAAGCGAGCCCTAAAAGGCGGGGAGACGGATTACGGGGTTTTCTTAAATAGAGTTTTCTCCCTATATGTATAAAAGGAGTAGTCTGCGTAGGCCTAATAGGGATCTAAATCGGATATTAAGCAATGAATAATAATAAAAGAAATTAGTATTATAATAGAAAACATTATACGGCCCTAGATAAATACTATTTACTAGGCTAATGCGATATATAGGGACTATGCTTTTAAAAAGGATATATAGCTTAATCTATAGAGGATCTATATACTACGCCACCCCTAAATTACCTATATTATACTACCTGCACTAAAAATTAAGGAAGTTAGTAAATAGCCAGTTAAGTTCTCTAAGGGAAACTTACGCTCTATACGGCTAGAAAGAATACTAAAGTATACTAGACGCCAGTGCTTTTATTAATTTAACATCAATATAAGACCGTATTAAAGTTGATATTGAAGACGATTTTAATATTAGATAGATTACTAAATATTAAATCTAGATTGCGTATATATAGAGCCTTGATATGGTAATTAAGCTCTGTACGGCTCTAGGCTTTAATAGAACTCTAAAATATAACAGCTCTTACCGCTATCGTCAACTTCTCGATCTTTGGCTTAGCGTATTTGGTGGTAGCTTATTAGGCTCTCCTTTGGCTGCTACATTTGCCGCCACAAGCCTCCCCTCGGCTATAATATTACTAAGCAGCCAACTTTTAAAGCACTTAGTGTACAATATTCTGTAAAATTAAGTTTAATATTTATATATTTTAACTTTGTATATATTTACTCTATTAAAAAAGAAAATGGAGATCTAACTACCGTTTTTAGAGGGTTCTGTCGCCGTTTTTAGAGATCGCGTTGCCAAAACTCCCCGCCACCCTAAGCCTCTTGCTTGCCGGTCTAATGTTAAGCCTCTCGCTTACCGCCCTATGCCCCTTGCTTTTTAATAGGCAGACTATAATCCTTCCACGCGCCTGGCACTAAAGCTATATATACTCTATAGCTCCTACCTCTAATCTGTTTAATCCAGGCCTTGTTTCTCTTATTCTTTACCCTCCTATCTTCTTAACCCTATATTGCTCTTTAGATCCTTCCCGCCGTTATTACCCTCTAGGTCCCTCCTACCGTTACTACCCTAAGTTCTCCTCTAGCTTCCTAGAATGCGGCGCGCTTAATTATTAGATCACAGCTTGTCGTCCAGCATCACCAATAATAAGTACATAGACATGGATAGCGACGGTAACAGCTACAGGACAGAACCGACCGTCTTTAACAGTAATACCAACAGTAATGCCGATAGTAACGCCAACTGCGACGCCGATAATGGCATTAACTGTAACGCTAATAGCATTACTGGATCTAATGATGCTTACAAAGCGCCCGCTTAAGTATAGCTTTATAAGGATTAAGACCATCCACCAGAATACTACCTTAAATAGTTAGAAGAGTTTAAGGAATCCGATTTTATAATACAGGACTACGCTAATGGTAGTACAAATCTCCTTAACCGTATTGAAGATCAATAGTATTAGTAAGTAATAACCTGTTTTATAGCTTTCTCTTAGGCTTAACCTAGAGCTAATAATTCCCAGATACTGTACCTACATAAGGAAAGACCCTAAGAAAACGTACCAAGTCCTCTCACTTTGGCTACTTTATAGCTTTTTCAACTGGCTCCTAAATCAGAAACAAGGGAAGGGGGGTAGAAAATAGTACAGGACAAAGCTTTCTAGCTCGCTTAGTGTATACTAGAAGTACTATCGCCTTATATATAAGAGAGCAACTGGTAGGAAAATTGCTGGCAAATTAACCCGCTAAATATATAAGGTAATTACGTTCCTAGTTAACCCTTTAACCTAGCAAAGTAAGGCAAAGCTAAAATATCTTTTCTAGGTACTTTGGAAACTAGCAAAGAAATATAGCTTAAGTGACAAGAAGCGAGAAAAACCCATTATAGATACAGAGGATCTTGCCCTAGTTCTTAAAACCAACTTAGTTACAACCAAAAAGAGATATACAGTTAGGCGATATTAGATGCAAGTCTATTTCTTACTATAGCTAGGCCTTTGCACTGTAAGCTAACCTAAAGCTCTTCTTAACCTATGCTACCAATATATAATAATTACACTTATTCGCGACCCAGAAGGCAGGCCTTACAAGATCGTGCCTAAGTTTACATTTAAATTTACTAAGGAATATCTTAGCATAAAAGAAGCGTATGTTCCCTTTCTACCCCATTCCTCTCCTTACGCTTACGGAGAACTAGTAATACTTTCCTAATTTCTAAGATTATCTTTAACCCTTCGCTTATTCTTAGCCCTTATGTCTTTCTCCTAGGCCTTCTTTTTGCTAATAAAGCTTTTACAGCCCCTAATCTAACGTCCGCAGAGTAGCTTAGTAAGCTATATATCAAGCCTAGGCGTAATAAGTTGCCGCTACCACTCCGTTTAGACCTAGATAATATCCCTATATTTTGGCGATTAATTAAAACCCCCTACGGCCACAAGGTCTCACTTAACCAGCCTTTGCTGTACTTAACTCTTTTACCCTAGATCAAGGACCTTGGCGCAATCATGGGATTTCAGTAGGTTGCGCGCCCATATAGTCTCCGTTACGGCGCAGGCAAGGCATTTAACGAGAATAGTAAGTTCTATTATATAGAGCTAGTTCTACTAAAACCTTTCTAACGCCTATACTACCTAGGTAATGTGAGTGACGCCCTCCAGAACCTGATAATGTAGTACGCCAACGCTTGAACATTCCTAAAGCACTACCTTCCGCGGCGTGTTGGCGTAGATATATAGGCAATCGTTTAAGGCTTAGAGCCTTAAGAAAAGTTAATAAAAGCAGTATGCTAAATAAGTCGATTAATTAACCTGCGGCGGCCACAGCACCTAATAACAGAATAATCCTTATCGGTAAACGAGAACCCGCGTATTTGTTCCTTAATTAAAGTTCAAAATAAGCTAAAGCTTAGCCTTAAGCGCAAAACCGCAGAAAGTATAGAATACTAAAAGCTTAGCCAAGAAATTATAAATGAAAGGCAACGTCAGAGAAATACGCTATTGGAAAATATTAAGAAGAATTAGGATAACAAACAAGCTATAATTAATATTAAGCGGCAACTTTCCGGGGTTACATTTAGCGAGGATATTAAAGCAACCTTAAAATCTAGCAATAATAGATCAGTTGAACATAAACGCCTTATTAAAGTAATTATAACGCTACCTAGCACGTCACTAGAAGATAAGATACGCAGACACAATAATACCATTAATGCGGTTATAGATTACTGCAATATTAAGGAAGGTAGAGCGCATTAGCCGAGTTATTGCCAGAGATAGTCTAGGACAAGTGTCGCCCTTAGCTAAGTTAAGATTGAAGAAGATGCTAAGATTTTAGAAGCGGCTAAAGCGCTAGAGAGGGCAAAGTCATCCTTATATAAGGAGAAAAGACCAAAAATATACTTTATCTACCTCAGGAATAAAAAGCTTATAATTAGTAAGCGTACATATAGGTTCTACACTCTAACTGCTCTTACAAAGCATTTCCAACAAGCGTATCTCTCTAGACTTCTAAAGCAGGGTGAGATTAAATGTAATGTTTGTAAAGTAACCCTTAAGCATAAAATGCATCTTTAGAACTATATGTATAGTATATATAGGACCTTTTCCTAGTTATTGCGCGCTTATCTTATTATTCTTTACTACTTTTTATTTTATTTTAGTCTATTATCATCTAATCCTGTTCCAGTATTTAGTAGAATAGATGCAATAACTGGGATTCTATAATTCGTCCAGGGGGGCGAGGGGTAATGGGTAAGGTAAGGGTAAAGTAAGGGTAAGGTAAAGGATAAGGTAAAGGATGAGATAAAGGGTAGAGTAAGGGGTACTATGGAATTTATTCACTTTCTTTTTAAGGACTACTCAAAGCGTGACCTTATAGAGAAGACCAACAGAGCTATTGTAATATCTAGGTTAGAGGCCCGTATTATAGGCGCTCTAAGGTGTTAAAGTAGATACGGCATCTTTAAGCAGTACCTTTATAGGAATCTCTTATAGCAGGTATCTGATAATAAGATGGAGCGGATTAAATACCCCACCTGGAATATGCCATCGTGGTTATAGATGGCATATAATAGAGGTATTCAGTTTATAGACATCCCTTTTGGCACAGTTTATTAGATTAATAACCTCCGGTTTAATAAGGAGCGTGAATCTGCACTAATTACCAACATAGGGGAGTTTTGGGATTGTACAATGGAACCGGATAAGAAACGTTATACTGTCTTAGATTTCTGCAGAATGAAAAGAGGATGGATACAGTATAATGTTAAAGGCGAGGATCCTTGGAAAGAACAATATATTGTCACCAAGAGGAGGTCTAAAAGGGATGGGGATAGATTAGAGGTTAAAGAGTTCTACATATTAGTTATCAGGTCGACCAGTATAGATAGCAAGTATAGGAGGGTTGGAGTTGGGCTAATTTAGAGTAACTACGTCGTAAGACGTAGGCTTAACGTACAAGTCGTATAAATGACTTTATACTAGAGAATCTGGCGGAGTAACTAATGCATGTATAGATTCAATATCAAATTATAAGGCATGGTCTATATATTATAGTAATGTGATTCGCGTAGGCCTTCTATAGGTATATAGATTAGTCTATAACCCTAGAGTCTTTAACAAACTTAGGCAGACAGAACTGACGGATAGACAGACATATTCTTCTTAAATATACTCTTTTCTTCTCTTTTTATTGACTGCTTTACTATTAATTATTTCTAGCTTTTCTACCAACTAATTTTAACTAACTATACTGTAACTTCCTATCTACGAAAGCCCGTACCTTTCCATAATATAGGCTCCATCTACCTATAGTGTTTAGTTAGAGCTAGGACGATCTATACAATTATAGATTAGGCTACAATGATATACTTTATCTTCACGTAGCTGTCTAAGCATAGCGTTTGGCTATTCTAGGTAAAGCTTACTACTAAGACTGCTGCCTAAGGTAAGCCTAAGTAGTTTTGCTACGCGCTTGGCTATAGGGCTACCATCTGCCGACGCCCGCACTTTTAGGACGGGTTTAGAAGCAGAATAATTTACAGTATTTATAGCAGATAATTAAAGCGTAAAATACTTTAAACTCGCCCCTGCTAGTAGGGAGGGTGGCTAAACCGCACTAACCAGACCCTTATAATGCCCTACTTTTTAAGGTTAAGAATAGAGAAAGCAGAGAAAGTAGGCAGCTGTAGTGTTAGAACAAAGAACTGTTATAGGCTTACCACTATTGGTTAAGCACTAGCCCACGAATTATATAAGGCGGATAAGTGGCATAGTTGCTAAGTTAACTAAAATATCAACTAAGCAACTATTACTATTAAACTTCGCGATGCGGCCCAACTTATAATATAATATATGGCTATATCTACGTCGCAAACTTCTCTAAAGTACCATTAGCATATCGCACTACCTCTAAGCTTTATAGGCACGCCTTTAACGCCTCTATTAACCGACGAGAAAGTCTTCACGTAAGCTCCTAAGAGATAACGCGCTTTTTAAAGATATTAAAGCAGAGAAACATATTAAGTAACACCTATAAACAGAATTTCAGCTTATATAAGAGGAATACGATGGGTTAAAACGCCGGCTTAAGCGGGACGAATCGCTATTTGGGTATATTAAGGGCAAGGTACAGTACGTGGGCTGGAATTTTATAAGGTTAACATAGATATAGTATTTAATTTGATCTATCTTCCTATTAATCGCCAATTTTTTACCTACAAAGAGGCTCTATATAAGAAAGAGCAGCCTGATCTATCCGCAGCAATAAGCAAGGCTTAAAGCGCCCATAATAGAGAAAGGGAAAAGGAGTATATTAGCTACGAAAAGGCCAGAGTAGAAAAAAACGGGACAGTAAAAGCTAAGGAGATGCCCTTATAGCAGTAAAGAAGAAAAAGAAAAGAGGAATAAAGAACTACGGCAAGGCAGGCTAATAGAAGAATTATAGAGCTTATTTACTACTGGCCCTAAGGAGCGCAGCCACCTTTACATTCCTGTAGTCCAGGAACTCTGGGGGAGACTTTTTCTACAGAGCCTATTCCTCTACCTTTATTATCTGCTAGAGCTTCTAAACCACGAATAGGTCTATTATTTTAGCCATAGTAGCACCTCTAGCCTTCTGTAACGCGTCTAGCCACTACTTTCCCTCCATCCTCGCTATAATGGCGGAAGACTTGTTTTAGAAAGGACTAAGGCTAGAACCCTTGTCTCCGTTATATATATTATACATTAACACAATATTAAGCCTGTAGGTCTTGGCCAACTCTAGCGTCTACTCCTTACTATATCCTCTCTAGTGCAATCCTGCTATGCCTTATAGCCTTCCGGTGCATCTGAAGCCTCCCCTCAGCATTATAGCTGATAGGGCGAAACTCCTCGTAGATCTTTAGGGCAGGGCACTTAGTACTATTAGGATACTTGGGCCCCTTTACAAGCATGCTAAGATCCTTAATAATCCTACCATCCTTGGCCAAGAAACTGGATACTAGGTATAGCAACCGCTCTTACTACTTAGGCGTTAATATATTAAGGACCTATAGCCAAAAAAAATAGCGTTAAAGCCGCCCTTTTTTTCTAGCAGTAGCTTCCTTGCCTTATCTAAGACGGCCTTATCTACAAAGTCACCTATAATTAGGTGGACAGCCTCGCTAGGGCCGCCGTTGCCGCATTTAAGTTTATAGGCCTTGACGTTGCTTATAGCATTTATCTTAATTAGCTCCTTGTAGATGTTTATACTAATATAGACTCTAGAGTCCCCCACATAGCACTTTGTCTTAATGGCCACCTATATCAATCCCGTACCTAAGTCTAGTATACAGTCTTTGGGAGAGAGGTTCGCGAGAACTATAAAAGGCGAGATATTACAGAAATAGACATAATTAACTGGGTTATAGATGGAAACCTATTTCTATATCTAATTACTTACCTTGTAGGCGGTGTTAAATCGAACTATTATTTTATGTGTGAGGGGGAGCTTCACTAACGTCGTTTAAAGCGCGCGTCGCAGAGCTGTCGTAATGGAGGGGTAGAGGAGGAGCTGCTACGGGAGGCTTAATTGGAGGGAGGACGGCGTATAGCCGACGGTTAAGAGCCGCAGAAGCTGCTCTAACGGAGGGCGGAGTGACTTGGGAGGTAAGTAGTGGTTAGTAAGAGCTAAGAGAGGTAAGAGTTATAAGGGAGGTAAGATAAGAGTAAGATAATAGCTATAAGGAGAGTTTTTGTAAGTGTTAAAGGTGATGTAGAACTTTAGGAAGCAGGATGGAGCTTCGCAGAAATATTAAAGACGGTGTTATATAAGACGAAAAGAAGTCCGCGTAAGAGGCAGGGGTTCTTTTTACCCTTATTTAATATAAGAGCAAGAAGAAGCAAATTGTTAACCTACTAATAGGCTTAATCATCCTAGAAGTAATAGTAGGAAGCTATTTAGCTTTCTAGATACTAGAGGTGGCAAAGAAAAGAAAGTTAAGGTAAGATCTAGAAGCTACTAGCTCTAGAGCTTAATATTAAGGTTAATAAGAGGTATTAAGGGCTAAAGGAGGGTTAATTAACAAAGTATAAAGGTATTAAAGGTAAGAAGCACGCGCGACAATATATCCGCGTAATAGGGCTTAGGTGGGTTAATTTTATCATTAGCGCCGCCTTAAAAACAATGCCTTTACTAACCTACTTAAGTTACTATTCCGCTATAGGTTATGTATAGACGTGGATAAAGCTCCGTCCTCTTCTAGATTTTAGCTATTTAAAGACCTTATATATTGCTTAAGCCTCACTTTTTATTAAGATTAAGATTAAGCTTAAATCCTTTATCTTGCCTACTACTACTTCCTTCTCTCCTCCCTTTATAGAGAGCGGCTTTATAGGTTGTTTGCTCTCTAGTAAAGCTTCTTGTTTACTAGCGCTACCTATATTTACTTAATAACCTTCTTCCTTTCCTATCCTCCTCTACTGCAAGCTCACCTCTATTTGGTCTCCTTTAGCCTTACTACCTCTTCTTAAGACTTCTAACCGCCGCAATTACTAGTAAGCTATTATATTCCTTAATATCCATTTTGTTTTTACTTGTTTTAAGGCTTCTCGTCCTTACCTACCCTTAAATTTAATAACTTATTATATTTCTGCTTCTTCTATATCTCCTTCACGTTTAGAATTAATGACTTAGCTTTAACCCTATAACGCGCTTTACCGCGCAAGCGCTTATTGTACTCACTAACCTCTTAACGCTTAAGAAGAACTTCTGCCAATAACAACACCTTCTCTTCGAGCTCTCTTGGCCTTCTCCCTCTTTTACACTAGTAGCCTTTTCCTCTTCTTCTTCGTCTTAAGGACTAGTTGCTGCCTCCTCTAGCGCTCTACAGTTGTGATTTATAAGTGAACTATCTAACCTTTTCTTCTGGAGCAACCTGCGCTGTTTACTAACGTCTTAACAGCTGTTTTATACTGCTGCTGCTACCTCTTTCCACTATCTCTCTATCTCTCTCGCGCTTGCTCTCTCGCTTTTTCTCTAAATCTTAGAGACCTCTAGCTTCTGCCTTCTTCAATAAAGGTAAGCCTATATTATTCTCGCGTTACTTACTAGGGCTAGACTAATCAACTAACGCATAAAATGGATAGACGGCAAATATAATAGCTACGCTCTAGAAACCTACTTAGGCTGTTAATAAGAGCTACTATATAGTTGCTACTGTTAGTACCTAAGGCGCTCCTACTCCGCCTAAAAAGACTATATACGTCAGCGCTGGCTTCTATACTGAACTTATTAGCCCTTTCCCCTATACAGCCAATGTCTTACCTAAAGTCCACTACGTGGTCAATAATATCTCTGCCCGCTATAATGCTGAAACTGATACCGTCTGGGTCTATAATGAGTGCATTAGAACTAATCTGGAGGTTTGCTTCTATAAGAGATTATAAATAATATTAGAGGCGTACTTATAGTCCCCTCTTCCTGGCTAGCGGTATATAGAGCTAATAGACGTGTGGGAGGATGCTTCTGGCGGGAACAAGTGCTATTAGGGCAACTCCCTGGATAAAGCCAAGATTATTACCCTTTGGAAGGAGTAGGGATTCTAAGCTAGCGACAATATACGGTTTTTAAGGCAGGAATGGAGGTTATAGCCATCGGCAAGGTCTTTTTATTTGCCCTTTTTTCTTTCCTTCTTCTTCTTTTAGATCTTGCTATCTCCTACAATGCTTCTCTTCCTCTACCTTTATGCCTCGGTGCTCTTATAGCATTGCTGCTGCTTCTTGCCTTAACTTTGTAGAATATTAATAGATATCTACCTACTAAAGCAGGACCCTTAAGCAAAGAATCTAAAAATGTCTAGCCGGTACAAACTAACCTAGGATATTTTAACCCCCCTATAAAGAATAACCTTAAAGACATTTTAGCTATAAAGCATATCTAGCGCTTCCTCACTAACCTATATCAATATAAGAACGGCTGTGTTTCTCTCTATATTAAGCTACTTATAGTACTTATCTAGCCGGGGTAGAAGTCAAGGAAGTGTAAATCAATTAGCTCCTGTTAGATAAGGAAATAGTAGTAGATCTTTTAATAGATCTCTAACAGAACACTAAGCAGACCAGTTGGTTGGTAGTATAGTGATTACTTAAACTTAATCGCAACTTTATATAGTTCTTAATATAGTTGCTTATTTTATTAACAGAAAAAGTAGGTATTAGTAAGCTATTTTAGGCCTCTAAAAGGTACTTAGTAAGTATAGTAGTAAGAACTAAGCAGCCGTACTTATTGCTTTATTTAAGGAGTACGATATTAATGGAAATATTGGGTATTTTATAGCCGATAATACGGAGTTAAATAATACGTGTATTAAAGTAATCTTTTAAGCTCTCTATCTAAATATATTAGGGGTTGTTTGGTTGCAATATAGAGGCCTTAGATTCAGTTCATAATCTAGTAATTTAGAGTGATTTTATCTACACAGCCTTAAAAATTTAATATTCCTCTCACCACTCACAAAACGCCAGAATAGTACGCTAAAATATTAGCAACTTTACCGTATATAGCTTCTAAAATGGAGCTCTTGGCGTTATTTTAAATTGCTATTATAGGACTTAACCGTGACACCCTTTTTCTACCATTTCCTACCTGTTCTACCACCGTTTTCTACCGCTGGAAGTCGCCCGCTAGCAACTTCAAGGAACTTCAACTGGTTGCGGGCATTATATTATATATAAGGGCTATTTCTCAGAAGGCTTCCTAAATTCTATTAGAGGATTATTATTCACAATTGCGAATAGATATATAAGTGTCTTTGGCACTCGTACGGGCCTCCATAAAAAGGAACATTTAACGATTAGGAGGTAAGTACAGTAGAGGGAGAGCCTTAAGCTCTAATTTTACCACTAGTAGAGGTTATAGCTACTTAGGCAGCTATTAAGAAGCTACTATAACCACCTCCACTAATTAAAGAGACTTAGGGATAATCTTTAGCTAGCTAGCCTAGCCTCTTCCTCTTCTATAAATATGCGACTTTGATTATAACCCTAGGGTATTATATATCATTATACCAGAATAAAGTGTCCGGCTTATATTTCGACTTTGTGCTAGGCGGAATATTATCAAGTGGAAAATATATCTTAGTTAATTGGGCTAGGCGTACTTTCTATATAGAGAGGGCTGCCTTATCTAATCCACTATAAATCACTTTTAGCTGACTTCGAAACCAATATGTCTTATAATTACGCTCTTATATTAGTTATAGTGTTAAATTTTTTAACTTAGTCCAAGCGTAATAGTTTATATTATCGGCCTAAAATCTTAGGTTAGAAAAAAAGGATAAGGACTTTCTTTATTAAATATAGCTCTAGGACCTCTATATATATATAAGGAAGGTGTAGGAACCCAGGGGGGTAGCAACTAAAATAGGTGGAATAGAAGGGGTAGGCAACTAAGACAAATCCGATCCTAGTCAATATATATGCATCCTTAGCTTTAGGTAGGGTTGGACTGCTTTACTAATCTCCCAGATATCTTTCTGGAAATGATTTGCCTCTCTCCATCTCTATTTAAGGGAACTCTTCCGCTAAGGTAATTAAGTACGTCTTATTCCTTATTAAGGTGGGTATATACTTACTAGGATAAGCTAATGGAACTAAAGGAATAGTAAAGGGGTTAGTAAAGGGATTGGCCTATACAGCGTATAGGTATAAATGTATTGGGAATACAATATTTGATATAGCCTGGCTGTAGTTACCCGGCTCCTCCGTAAAGGATAATTTGTTAAGTCCCCCTAAATATTTAATTAAGATGCTTTCCTTACTAACTTCTTGTTCTTTATTGCCATTTCTAAAGTCTTAATCTTTATACTTACAATCCTTATTCCTCTCTCTATATATACTGCATGGATAAGCTCCGTCACAACATACTTTGGATCTCCGGTAAGTAAGGTAGGCAGTTTGTTTCCGGCTAGTATATTACCTTACGTTTAAAGCAACAGGCTCTACGTTAGGTTAAAAGCCGTTAATAGAAGTTTCTTTAGGAGTTAAAGGACATTGCTAAGAAAGAGAAGATTTAGTAGAAGAGTTGGTAAATCCGCTGTCTATAAAATACTATATATCCGTAGAATGTACCGCATTCTCCATTAGTTTTGGTAACTGCTCTAGGCCCTTATCCAGCAGCACTAAAAGTTCTTAATTTAGATTTTAAAAATTTCGTAAACTGTATTTCTTTATCTTATCTTTAGAGGCTCCTTTCTTTTTTAGTAAGCTTTAAAGCTTCTTATTCTCTTCTAATAGGCGCTTAACTTTTCTTTTAAGGTCTTTAATTAATTCTCTCTAGCGTTGGCGAAAACGGGCTTGGTTTATACGCTTACGTTCCTATAATTTCTATAGGCAAAACTTAGCATTGGATTATATTGATTAACTAAACAGATATTTACCTCGGCCGTCTCTAGCATAGTAATATAGCAGCCGGATATCAGAAGGGGCTATATTAAAGATTCTTGCAGAAGAGAGAGGAACGGTAGTAGTATATAAGTATTTTACTTCTAATATCCCTAGGGGAGGGAGTATAGGTTATATAGAATCTCAGAACAACTTAATATATTAGTACCCACCTCACAAATAGAATCTGATCTCCAATTTAAATATTAGCGATTAATATAATAACGTGAGCAAATTCCTAGCTTACATCACTAGGCCACTTTATTTAAAGCGTTAAACCTTCTACGTTTCTCGTCTTAATTCTGCTTCGTATATTTAGGGTATAGGCAACAGACATCCCTATCTTGATATAGAGGCTAATAAGATCCTCTTGGTTTTAATTATAAAGACATAGGAGCCATAGTAAGTTTGCTTTACCTTTCTTAAAATCTTCGTAAACAAAGATTAACGAGCGCTATTAGAGAGGCTTAGGAATCTTAAAAGAAAATAGAGATCACCACAGACACCCTCACTATTATAGAAGCCGTAACAGAAGCCGCCTTCGACGCTGCCATAAATACCACCAATGATATCGCAGAAGCATTTCTAAAATCCAACATAGAGGCCGCCTAAGGCGCCTCTATAAACACCCCAAATGCCACCTTAGGTACAGTAATGATTGAAGCGGATACCACAATAACAGTAATAGACAAAGAAGCTCTTCTAAAGCATTTAAGGAGACCCAAAGAGCATTCCGTCCTAAAAAGCATCCATATACATTTTTATGCTTATTGTTGTTCTTATAGGCAGGAGAAAAAAATAAATCGGGAAGAAACTAAGTGCCGTAATTACTGTCACGAAAGATGCCCTCAGTGTGTAGGTTAAATAAAGATGATAGTTAACTTTGTTAGTTGGTTAGGGTGAGAAATAAATTAGTTTGCGAATAATAGATAGTACTAACGCAGTAATAAGCAGTAGCTAGAACGTCACATATCAAATAATAAAGGATTATTTATAGGGAATTCTCTTTGCATAAAGGGTATTGAAATTTTATTAGTTAAATAGCAATGTATTTTCTAACCTGCATTAAGAGTGACCGCTTAGGATATCGTATCTTAGGGCTTTAAGTATTTCTTTAAATAAAGAAGAGATTTCTTCTATTATCCTTTTAGTGGTCACGTTAATAGTTTTTGTAATGGAAATTCTCCTAGAATAGTGTTAGCCTAAGATTAAATTAAGTATATTATTAACTTACCACAGCTGCGTATTATTAGATCCTCTAAAGAAACCTTCTAAGTTTGCTATTAAAGCTTCCTCTATATCAGGCTAAGAAGAAGGATGTTTAAGGTTCAAGTTTAGCGCTACCGTGCCCCCTAAATAAGTCCATTCCGAGGAGTTTTGATTCTCGTAGGGCCCGTAAGTTTATATATAGCATTGTACACAAAGAGCGCCAACGTTTGTGGCGCACTCGAGCAAGCTATGCGCCTATATAGATTAGCGGACGATTTTAGAGGGTAATCTAGCTTACTTACTAAAAGGAATTTCTTATTGCTAATAAACGGAAGGGCGGTAATAATGTCGCATATAACAGCGACAGTTAAAATAATTACAATAGCAAAAACACTTAGTTTACGGCTTCCGCGGGATCGCTATAAGCAGATACATAAAGCCCCTATATATACTATATGCACACCAAAACTTCTAATAGTTGCTAATACTAATCCTGGTACTCTGTATAAGTTAAAGAGTGAGGAACCCACAACCTAGAGGATAATCGCAAGAGGGATAGAGCAATAAATAAATCTATTTAGGCTAAATCCTAAGGAACACTAAAGCGTAAAGACCTAACTATACTTAGCATTTACTTTAATAGACCGTGCTTAAACAAACCTTAATAATTATCCTACTAAGCTAAGAGCTTATAAATAACGCATGCATTAACCTAAGCAAGGTAATAGACGGCAACTTAAACTAAAAAATAATAAGGATAATAAGGACAACAAAGATAATTATAAAAACACTATAGTAAGTCCGTTAGAGAATAATCTAAAGTTATAAGGAGCGCTCCAAAACTAGTAAATACTACTAAAACGCTGCCTAAGTAATAAAAAGGAGGCAAAGAATCCCTTCGCAAGTAAATACTAGAATTAAATAATTTTGCATTGTTTTTAGTTGGTAAAAACTGGCCAATAGGGAGTGTTAATATAAGGTAACAAGACAACAAGGCAATAGGGCAGTAGGAATACAGGGCAAGATCTATAAGAAGAGAAAGGCAACCGCATTTTCAGCCTAGTAACCGTGTAGTATTATAAGCATGCCAGCAAGCCTAGAACTTTTTATTTAAAATAACTTAAGATATTAAAACTTTAACTTGTCTTTTTAACGGCATTATATCCGAAACCCCCAACTGCGCCGACTGAGGTTTAAAAGTTGTAGGGCATTTATAACTTAGAATCTATTATGGCGTTCTAGTAACTATCTTTTTAAGATTAGGCGAGTCACAATTTCCCTAATTTTAAAAATTAGGGAAACCGTAACTTCTCCTTCTAATATCACAAAGCCAAACTTAACCGTGAGATTATGAAGGGCTAGGCTAAGGAGAATACAGCTTTATAATATTACCCACTTCTAACATTAAGCTCTTACTATCTATAATCTAGGTTTAAGTAGCACTCTATCCTTGTCTAAGTAATTACTTAATCGTTTACAACTCCGGACTTTCTAGGGTAGAGATTCCCCTTATTTTCTTATAAATACAGCCTTTGTTGCGAACAGTTAGATACTATAGTTAGAAGACAGCTGGCTGCTAGAGCTATACACAACTATATATTAAAGAACTTCCACTATAACTGGGACTTTTTACGAGAATATTAGTAAGCTTTTTAAAGGTTACATCCTACTAATAACTGCTAAAAGTTAAAATTAGCTACACCTCTTCGGACTCCCCACCTTTATTAGGGCTAGGAGCGTTATGTCTTTAAGTAATAGTATTATATCTTTAGGAGCTCGTCCAATCCACAGATTCGTAGGAGTGTGTAGGGAATTTAGAAGGCAGCCAGTAGTCTAATTAGTTAGGCCGGTCGCGGCTCTATACTAGAGATGGAGAAGCGCGTCTCTCCAAACGTTTAAGAGAACTCACCCTAAGTATTAATAGTAGCGCGTCTAAGGACGAAGGTTTGAGAGTACTTACCCTAAGTATTAACAGTAGTGCGTTTGAGGACGAAGGGGAACATTCAGAACGCCTTATAATACAATAGAAAGACTAGCCCAAGCTAATAAATCAGCAAAAGCTCCTGCTTAAACTATATAATAAAGGGAAGTCGAGCTGGCCCAAAATTATAGAGAAATAGAACCTTATCTATAGGAAAACCAAGCCAGTTAAGGTCCAGGCACTTAAGATACGGCTAAATAGGGCGCAGGATAAGAGTAGGGCATAGGACAAACTTAACGGCCCTCGCTAGATCTCTAGTTCGGTTCCACGCTTAGTTAAAAATATAGTAAAGAAAATTTGTAAAGGGTTTAAAAAGAAGTTCAGTATAAGTCTATTACTTAGGATTTGGGCGTAAGTAGAGCTAGGAATATCTATTAAGAAAGAGCTCTTGTTAGATAAAGTAACAAGTTATATATATATATTTAAGATACTCTTTTGGAGCCAGGCGGAGGCCATAGAGGAAAATGTAAAAGTAAGTAGGTAGTTTAATTATTTTCTTATATCTTGTCTATTTATTATCCGCTGCGCTATAACCCAGGTTAATATTAAAAATAGGCAACCTACTTATACTAGGGAATCCTTCTAAAACAGATATGCGCCTAAAATGGCAATAATTGTTAACTTAATTATCAATAAACTACTACTAAAATGGGACTTAAAGGCTAAGTCTATATACTTGGCTCTTGCAAGTTAGCGTCACTTTATATAACATTACGGAGTAATTGCTAAAATTGCGTTAGAAAAGATATACCACTTTAACAATACTTTAGAGCTAAATGTCGAGGACCGCAGTTAATTTGTAAATATAGTAATAGAGGGCTTGCTAGAGAAGAAGAAGTTAAAGAAGAAGAAGCTAGAGAAGCAGAATCTAAAGCGGCAGAAGTTGGAGAGGAAGAGTAAATATCCTAAAATAGAACTATTATTTAATCCTGCCCTCCTAATAAGCCAAATTTATAGCAAGAAGTAAGCTTTGTTCGGTCTCGATTATAGATTTATAAGGCTAAAAGAACGTCTAGGTACTCTAAAATCTCCCTAATTCTTAGACTTACAAACTTAAAAGAGCCTATTTTAGATAGCGGAGTTTATATTACCTATTACCCTTTAGGTCTGCTACTTGATGGCGCCGCTTTCCCTATTACTACTTGCCTCCCGTACAGGTTGCTTGGTAACGCTATATAGCAAGAGCTAGACCAGCATATATCTCCCCTAATAGTGGAAATCACTCCCACGGAAGGAGAGAAAGGAGAAGGAGAGGAAAGAGAAGGAGAGAAAGAAGAAGGAGAGGAAGAAAAAGGAGAGGAAGGAGGCGAGGAAGGAGGTATAGAAGGAGAGGAAGGAGAGAAATAATTTAAAATTAAAAAAGGATGGGAAGAAGAATGGGCGCTAGGATAGGAGGCCATAACTATAGAAGATCTTTTACCAAATAGGTTAGGTGAATTTCTTAATAGCTCGCCACTATTATGGGAGACTGAAGTTATAAACTTCAATCTTAATCTATGGAATGTTAGTTTAGAAGCAGTAGATACCTAGCAACAATTAGACACGTCCATTTATATAGTAGGCAACACTATTACCAAATACTATACATCCTAGACTAAACAGATTCTCATTTATAGGAGCAAAGGCACCTCCTCTTTACGCTATTACGCATAAACTAAAGTTAAATATATCCCTCCTCTACCGGGTGAATGTATATAAAATAGGTCCCCCTACTATACTATTATATTACCCACTTTTAGCGCCATCGAAACACCTTTCTAGGAAGATCTTAATAACGTATTATAAGATCCTTTAACGAATATATACCAGCCATTTTTAGGATTAAGGTCTGTTAGGGTAATAGTAATAAAAACTTCTTCCTAATTTAAGCGGTAACCCTTATTGGACTCCGGGGCTGTCTTGTGAAATTCTTTAATATAGATAGATTATAACTAACGAGTAGGTTCACGTTTAAGGAATTCAGTAAGAGAGTATTCCCCACCTTTATTCTATTTATATATTAGCATGTTCTTAGTAAAGGCAGGGAGACTTACTCTAATAAACTTGTCTTATATAGGGTAGCAGATAGGTAGAACCTCGTACTTAATGTACTTTTTAGTCTCTTTTTTAACTTTCGCGTTACCCTTTATCAGCGCCACTACCTCTTAAGCAAGGTTTGGAGATATTACTTCCTGGATAACTATATAGCCTACGCCACTTACCATCGCCGTTTAAATATTTCCGTAAAGGGGTAGCAAGGTTGCAGATATAAAAGTTAGTAGTAGGGCTTTTCCGCGGCAAGGCGTAACGCGGGCGGATTTACAGCTAGTGCTTAGCAGTTTAAATTTTAGTGCTTTCCACGTTTTCTAATAATTCCACACTACAATTATAAACATCTTCTGCCGCTTTTGTTTAAAATACCGTATCAGTTCTTTAGCCGGCTATTAATACCTACGTATTTTTCTATTTGGGTTAGGTAGTTTTGTTTTAAGTGCGAACTTTTGCCAGGAATTACTAGTGCTATTATTAGGCTACCTATGCGGCTGTTATAATACACTTACCTCGGTAAGTGCATCGTAATAGCCGTATAGGTAGGCGAACAAGAGTATCCTATTATAATCTATCATTCTTTGTAACCAGGATCAGAACAACGCGTATAGGCTATATAGATTTGATTTAATACAAACTATTAACTATGCCTTCTAATTGTACTTCTGATGATGTAAACCTTATTTAGCCGACTTAATATAACGCTTAACCAAATTGTGTCTTAAAAAAGCCTCCCCTGGAGCCTTAGCCATTGCCCAATCTCTATTAAATACTGTGCTAAATGTATCTAGTGCCTTGCAGGACATAATCGCAGAAGGAGGCTCTATAGGGTGTAAAACATTTTATTTATATCTTCTACCGCTTTTATATATAAAATACTATATAGATTTTCTAGCCGTTATTAATATATATTTCTCCTATTTAAGTTAGGTAGTAAGCTCTCCGCTAAGCGCAGTAAAAATTATAGCACTATAGAACGCTCCCTATCCCTAGTAGCCTTAGGCTTTTAAGGTAAAGCTCCTAGTAACTTTAGCCTCCTAGAAAAATTAGTCTCCTAGGAGCCAAGTGCTAGTAATGGCAGCCTACAAAAATTATGCGGCTAAAGAAATATGCTGCCTGCAGAAAGTATATAGCCGCAGCGCTTAGGAACAACTTATAGCCTAGGAGCATTACCCTAAGAGTAATTTATTTCTAGTGGCCTTTCCTATTATATAGCCCTATTATTTTTGGTAGAATATCTAACAGCATCTAAGCTCTTGGCCGGGGCATCTAGAGGGAAAATATCCCCTTAGAATGCTTACTAACTAAACCTATAGTGTAATAGCCTGCTTGGCGCCATGCCCTATTATTTACAGCAAACAGCATTGCGATCCCTTACCTTACGTTCCACCTTTTCTATTATTTCCTTCCCACCTTTTATCTCTATAATATCGCTTAAGAATATTTTGCCTTTATCCCCCAACCCGTTATACTTAAAATTTCCAAAGAGGATAAATTGGCGTGGGTCTAAAGTATAGCGGAAAGCAAATATATCCAAAACCTAATAGAGCTATTAGACTGTATAACAATTATATATATAGTAGCTTTTACCTTAACACTCTTAAGGTTATCTCTGCTGTAGCAGTTATAGGGAGCCTACTAGATTGCTTTAAGAAGAATATAATTATGTCCTATTATCTAAACCTAATTGTTATTTCGCATTTCTAACATCTCTATTGCAATACTAAGGCGACTCAATGTTTAGAGGTATAATAGATAAGTGTAAGTAGATAATAGCGCAAGGGAAGTTAATAAGAAGATGGTTTATAGGAGGCCTTTTATAATATTTATCTCTAGCCACCGGCTAATAGCGGCGTGGAAGGTTTAACCCAGTATACGCCAGATAGTGAATCCTTGTACTTAGCAGGAAGTCAATCTTAATCGCCATCTATAATATTTTACTAAACCTAATAGATTCCAGATTACGGACTAATAAGCGCATAGCTATGTAAGTCGGGTAATATAAATAGACACTTTAATGCTAAGGGCCGTGTATATACTTACCTTACCGCTGCACTCTTTTTTGGTAATAATAAGAAGAAACATTCAATGCCTTCCTACAAATTTAGGGTTATAGATTGTTACTTAAAGTACAATAAAGCGCTTTACAAGTTGTTTAAAATACTTGTCGCTAAGTTTATAATAAAATACGGCACATCTCCTAAAGATACTGATATATTTTCTAAGAACACCAATACCAGCCTTATCAATTTATAAACGTTGGTAGTATTCCTGTGGATAGAATACAGATCATATAAGGAAGCGGACATATAGGAGACATAGCATAATACATAAGGGGGGAGGGGATTATGTCTATAGAGCTACAACTAGCACTATAATATAGATAAAGGAATACGGAGGTAATCAAAGATACTTATAAAGAGTATTATGCCTATTAATCCAAATGCGATTAACAAACACGTATTAGTTCAGTTTATTAACCTCTCCTATTAGCGTCACTAGCTTAGTAATCTTGTATTAATAAGCTTTTTTATCCCAACTGTGAAAAAATAGTGTTAGTAGGACTATACTTGCACGCTTATAAAGATATATCCTTTGTTTACCGTCTTATACTCCAATCTGGAAGCTCGTGATATTGCTTTAGTCTTAGGATCTTCCGGGGCTGGTGGCTCGACAATTAGGCCTCCTAGGGTAGGGGTAGAGGTAGACAATGTATTTGTTGCTATAGCTACCTTTAGCAGCTCTAGGAATTATAGAGCATCCTAAATAGTAAGGGGCTAAGCTGGCGATAGAGTAGGGCTGCTCGGAGATTTATTTTTATCCTCAGCTTTTTAGCTTTTAATTAGTTGGTATACTTCTAAGCCTTACTACCCTACTTATACTTAGTTGCTTTAAGTCTAATAGAGCCCCCAGTTCATCTTAGCACTAATAGTTGTTTCTATTTATTACACTTATAGCACTTACCTAGACTCTAAAGCCTTGCGTTATGGCCTTAAACTACTTACCTAATAGAGGTTAGCTGCAAGCCTTATCCGCTTTAAAAGATCTAGTATAGGCGTGGTCGTATAAAACAAATACTTATTTATAGGAAAATCATATAATAGGGACAGTAGAGCCACTAAAAATGCCAATAAACGGCTTCTTATATATAAGACTGCCCTGGATTCTCCACCCCAGCGTATAGCGATGCATTTTATAGACTCGAAACGGCAACACCTCACATATGCTGTAAATGTTGTGATTGGCGTACGCAGATAAAAGAAAGCCCCTAATATAGGCGCTTTTGCGTATAAAGCTAGCGTATATACCTTTGAAATAATAATCACGCATTAAACAGGCGTCACTGCTTATAATAGGAGATAAGGTTTCATTTGGGCGTTCAAGGCGGGTTGCGGCGAAAATAGTTACTATATTAAAAGGAAAATAAGTCCTTGCGATAAGGCTTGGCCACATCACTACTCACATTAGGAGATAACGATTTATTTAAGCGCTTATATCAACGATTATTTTGGACATATCTTCTTATATGTCTACTACCTATGTCCTACTCTTTAAACAGTTCTAACCTAACTTGCCACTTATATGTCCCTTATAGGATTATACTATAGATGCCGTTCCTTGGGTTGATCAGTTAATTGGCTTAATTCCCCTTAGGGTTTTTAACTTTCTATAGTTGAAATTTAACTAAGGAATTCTGTATTAATTATAAAATAATTTTAAACTAACCAGCAATCTTTTTAAGGACTTTAGGTATACACTAGTTTATAACATCCCTATCTACTTTAGGTATTTGATTAAGCCTTAGCTGCTAGTTTATACGTTCTCTAACTGCCGCCATTTTAAATAAAGGGATATTACCTTATTTACGCTATAGACGGATAATGTTTCTGGCTTCGTCCTTTATAAAATTCTGCTAATCTTTATTAATAACCGTATTTAAGCTGGTTTTATCTATACTTACCAGAAACTTTCTCTATTAGTCTAGGTTATATTATATATATTACCGCACGTCCTCTGACTTATTATTAGCATTAACCATAATGCGTAGTGGCGTTATAAAAGGGGAATATCGGTGAAACCCCCAGGACCAATATGTTGTGGTAGAAGTAGGGTTTTGCCGCACGCTATTGGACTTTCTTAGCTTAATATAGGGCCACCCCTACTAAATCTACATGGTCTATATAGTTTGTATAGTCTGCATAGTCTACGTGGTCCGTAGGGTCTATATTAGACCTCTTGGCTAAACGCCACTCCTTTCAAGTCTTTGCGTCTCCCTACAGCTACTCTAGGTGTACTATGCTCCGTTAAACTCGCTCACTTATCCTTTATTGGCGTAGAGGATACGGCAACTAATAATCTATAGGCAGTTCCGTCTTCATCACAAGTGCCATTAGTGTAACGGCGCTAGGGTACATTACCTGCCAAATTCTGCCAAATACTGCTGCATGCTACCACATTCTGCCATACCCTATTATTAGGTCGCTTACTACTAGCGCCTTAGTAGCTAGCTCTATATATTTATTTATATTGATTCTAGCGGCCCCTTTTTCTTCTCCTCAGCTTAGTATCTTTATAAGATAGCAATCTACAAGCCTTACCTTAGAGGCATTTATATAAGCCGTTACAGTTAGCCAGTTTTATATCGCTAGTAGTTAATCAAGTCCATATATACAGATGGGGCTAATAGGGCATAACCCCGGCTGCTCTACCTAATTTACTTATAATGGGTTCTGTGGTCCGTGTAGTCCAGGTAGTCCGCATAGTCTATATAGCCTGTATTGGACCTTTTGGCTAAACGCCCCTTTCTTACATCTCCCTGCAGCTAAGTACTAGGTATATATCTTACCGTTAAGTCCAAAGCCAGTAATATATAGGCTATTACCGGATATACTAAAACTCAATGGAAGCGGATCCTGCAACCAATCGAGTATAACCTAAAATACCGCATAAGCTGCCTTGGGATCCAGCAAAGAGTAGAAATGAGTGATAAATAGCTAGAATAAGAATATGCAAGGCGGGCGAAGAACTAATATAAAGCGGGTATTTAATAGAAGGGGGATTCTATTTTAAAGCGTTAGATCAATACCACCTAATACTAGTTTACTATATAGCCCTCTTTTATCCACCTTATTCTAACTCCCTTAACGCATATAGAATCTGCCATACACGCCTATAGCCCACTAGATACTAACTAAGAGTTGCTATTATCCTAGTCCTTATCCATTGGATAATTTCGCTCTATATACGTTCTTGTCTAGCATCTAGGCCTTAATCTAAAGTTAGGCTTTAATGACAACTCTACCTCATTTTTAGTTCTTTAACTATTTAGAGGAGGCTAGGTACAAAAGGTCTAGCAGGCTGTCTTACTTAAAAAATTATAATAGTGAATATATTTTATTCCATAAAACCACAAATTATGCAGCTATTTAAGACTATTAACTATATCTATTCCGTCCTTCTAGTTGTTTCTTTCCTCTCCTATACCATGCAATCTATAAGATCGCAGTCGTTACTAGTTGTATATAGGAAGCGGCCAACTTATATATTGTAGATAGTGGCAGGAATTGTGGCCAGCTATATAAGTGTCTAAATTCTACAACTATAAGCATATCTAATAATAGCTAAGGGTACAGAAGGTATTCTCCAGGCTATATACTAGCAAATTACTCTATACGCATATATATAACGTCCCTATATAAAATTGTTGTTCTATACTAATTAGATGTTTAGGTCTTTACAAAAAGTTTAATACTTATATAGAGTACTATTTGGATCCTTTTTTAACTCGAATTAATTTACCTAAGGTATTCTTATCTTGGCTTTTGCCTAACTACCTATACCCTTAAAGTCGCCCGTTTTATTATCCTCGCCATTAGCCAATTAATTAACGTCCATCAAGTTATGCGCCTTATAATACCAATTCTGAGGATATTTCTATTGGTTGGGCTCTCTATTCTATATAGAATATCTTACCTAGTGAGTAAAGTAGAACCGCTACTTAAGCAGCCTTAAGCTAGTGACGTTAAAAGCTAGCGGGATTGTATGGAGGATCTCTTAGTAGTTATACCATACCTACAGCCAAAGGACTTAAAAACATGGTCGTTGCTTTGCCTAGTAGGTGTCCTGCAAGTCTTAGCTAGGCCACTAGCGATATTGCCATTAATACAAACAGGTACACTTATAGATACTACTATAGATAGATCTGGTCTGTATTCTTGTCTTTTCTAAGTAGTATTAACTAACCGCTAAAGGTTCTATTTCTGTTTGAGAATTTATCTTGTGGGTAATAGCGCTACTTACCTTCGTTCCAAACCGGTGCAACTCGTGCATAAAGGGGCACGTTATGGAATGTTTAATGCGTAACCTAAAAGAGCACGCCTTAAGACACATTATAACACTCTTAATGGACTTCCATAGCAATAATAGCTCTGGGAAAGTCTTGGAGGTTATAGTCTTAGGAGAACGGTATATCTATCTTATAGACAGTCTAATCCTCGATTTAATACCTTCCGCAATTAATATTATTACCTTTGTGGTTTATTTCTCGCACTTTATTAATGCATATATAGGACTTATTATAATAGATATAATCATTATTTATATCTAGACTAAGCTCGTTAAGAATCCTAAGCTTTTTTAAATACATCAAGACTATAGTATAAATAGGTATAAGGAAAGCCAGATCAAGTACGACATAGTTATATACTGGGATCTGGTAAAAACAGCCAATTGTCAAGATTAGGAGTAGCGCGGATATTCCTCTATATTAGTGGACAGCAACAAACTAGGATTACGGATAAAGTGTCTATAACTTTTTACTAGTCTATTAGGGGAGGGATTAAAAGCAATCAGCCTAGTAATCTTAGTACTAGTCTTACTTCTTCGCCTTACGCAGGATACCGTAAGTATAGGCGGCTTGTTTATTTTAATCGGTTCCTAGCCAAACATATTTACGTTTATAGGCTATCTCGTACGAATGTATAATATGCTAATGGGTTGCCTTAGTACAGGAGAACGCTTTTCCAAACTTCTTTAAACTAAGCCATCTATCATCAACAAAGAAGGAGTAATATATCTTAAGGTTACTACCAGTCGCGTTAAATTTAACAATATCTTATTTTCTTACGCCGATGATAAGCTAATGGTGAAGAAGATTAGTTTTACAGTTAAGGGCAGAAAGACTATTGCGCTTATTAGATTAACTAGGAGTGGCAAGTCTACACTTTTTAATCTCTTAAAGCGGTTTATTAACCCTAGTAAAGGGAGCATTAAAATTAATGGCTAAAATATTAGTAATGTCACACTAAGAAGTCTGCGAGAAAATATAGCAATTGTACCCTAAAATCTTAAAGTACTAAACAAGTCAATCAGGGAAATCGTATTGTATAGGCTCTATACTAATGATGCTAAAATTGCGGAAAGCTGTAAAGCCGCTTCTATACATAAACGGATTATATATTGCAATGCTAGATACAATATAGTAGTTAGGGAAGGAGGCATTAAACTCTTAGGTAGTAAGCGTTAACGCATTGCCATTATAAGGGCCTTTTTTAAAAATTTAAGGATTTTGCTTCTTGACGAAGCCACATCTGCTATAGATAATATAACGGAGAAATTAATTCGCGAATCGCTTAAAAGTTAAGGGAAAGGTTAAATAATTTTAACTGTTACTTATTGTCTTAGCACAGTCAAGGGTGCTAATAAAATTATTTTCTTAGAAAACGGAGAGATAAAAAAAAGGGGAAGTTATACTAAGTTACTTAACCAACGTAGATCATACTACGAAATGTGAACAGTGGCGGATAATATAGACGGAATGGAGGGGGTTAGAAGCTAGTATATACGCTTTATAGATAGTATATACACCTTACAGATAGCTGGTACGCCTTACAGCGAGCATAGTACGCCTTGCAGATCTCTGCGTTAGTAACTATAAATGATATACGGCCCGCCGAATATAAAAGTTTATGTAATGTGCCGAGACTTCTGCCTTTTAGGCTGCCCTGTATGTCTACCTATAAATTCTAGACTTTTAACCTTCCTATTCTTAATCCCAGCGAGGAATATCCAGCATAGAAAAACACACGCAACTATTAGAGCAACTTAAAAAGCTTAATCTTGGTACCAGATCTAACTAAGAAAAAAACACGTTTATTAAATCTAAGAGTTATAAACCATGTATTATAAGTTTTGCTATTAAATAATCCTATAGACCCCATAATAACAATTTCAGTCGCCGCAGCAACGTTGGATTTACGTATATATCCTTCTATAATAATATTAAAAGGCCTAATAGAAGGTACAGCAATGTTATAACGGAGCCGGACTTAGGAAAAGGTGCCCTAATTATAAGCATTTAAAGTGCGTATAGTGTAAACCTATATAGGCCTCAACTACTGTCGCTGTTTTAGTGGTACTAATATGGGCCATACAGATTTTCCGTAACGGAAGTTATAGAGGCCAGCTACTCTTAGTCTCCTATATCCAGCTATATAGTCTGGTATTATATAAGTCTGGCCATTTTAATTATTAAGCTTATTATAATCACTGCTAGTGTTACTACAGAGATGGTCCGCTAAAATATGGAATAATATATATGTGTAAATATAAAGCCTGCAAGGAATGTCTAGTGGAAACGGAAAAAGAGCCAAATATAGAGTTGGATATAACAACTTAGTGCGTTATAGGCATACTATATAAAGAGTCGGATATGTTGGATATAAAAACTTGGTACTATATAAGCATACCTGCTCATATTTGTATAGCACTGCTAACAGTAAGAGAGTGTTAATATCGAGCCAAACACGGACCTGTTAAAGGACCTGTAGAAGTTTATAAATATACGCACCTTTATTGTTCTAAGTGCGAATATAAGTTTCGTTAGGGAAGGTAGCTATAACACTAGTACTAGGAGCTGTGAATAAGAGGGGTAGTAGCGATAAGGATCTGGTTATGGTTTATCTTTAGTCTTAAAGTTAAAAAGCACTATATGTTTGGCGCAGTTTGTTAAATTAAAATTAAATAGTGCTAGCTGTTAGAGGATAAATTTAATGCGCGCTTATAAATGCTCCTATATCTATGTTCTACTACTCTAACCATTATTCCTTACTTCCTCCGTAACGATTTCCTTTAGGCACCATCAATTAATTAAGGAATTTTATAAAAAGAGCGAGCTGGGTAGTTAGGCGTAGCGCCCTCTAAATATGTAGCTAGGATCTTAACGGATTTAGCAGCTATAGCTTCGGTCCTATAAGCTAGGAGGTCGTAGGAGCTGGGGGCTCGTGGGAGCTAAGGGATCCTATAAGGTAGGTAATTATATAAGTAGGGTAGTCTAACCTAGCGTCCTCTAATTAATGCCTAGCGTGTAAATTGGGTATTAATAGGTTTAATAACTTTGGCTTTAATTATACGAGCTAGATGCTTATAGGAACTAGCCAATCCTACAAGCTAGGTAATTGTGTAAGTATAATACTTATAGGAGCTAGGCAATCCTATAAGCTAGGTAATCGTGCGAGCTGGGTGATTGTGCGAGCCGGGCGATCGTGCGAACTGGGTGATTGTACGAGCTAGATACTCGTGGGAGCTGGCCGATCCTACGAGCTAGATGCTCGTGGGAGCTGGCCGATCCTACAAGCTAGGTGATTGTGCGAGCTAAGTAACCGTGCGAGCATAGTGCTTATGGGAGCTGGGCAATCCTGCGAGCTATATAATTATGCGAGCTGGGCAATCGTGCGAACTGGGTAATTATATAAGCTGGGTGATTATGCAAGCTGGGTAATTATGTGAGCTAGGTAATTGTGTGAACTAGGTAATTATGCAAGCTAGGCGATCGTGCGAGTAGAGTAATCATACAAGTAGAGTAATTGTGTAAGTAGGGTAATCTAACCTAGCGCCCTCTATTAACGCGTAGCATGTAAATGGGAAGCAAATATTAGAAAAATACTAGAACTATAAAAAAAGAAAATACATAAGTCCCAGATCTAGAAATATTAAAGAAGTTCCCATATATATGGACTTTGTAACGACTTAAAGCCCCCTTATACATACTTAAAGAAGTTTACATGTAAATAGCCCTATAAGCGTAGCTATAAGTCCGAGCCCCCTTGCGTAACCTAACTACCCCTCCCTACCACACCGGAATAGATAAACAACCGCTATATACTATAAGTAGAGAAATGATTTAAACAAAAAGAAAACACTATAAAAAAATATGTTTATATCCTTAAGATATAAATCTATAAGTACTATAGTCTTAAACACGACTAATAGTTGCTAATATAGTATGCGTCCTAGGTCCATAAGAATTTCAAAAAATTCTGGGTCGTTAGCATAGATTTGGCTTCTATTATCGCTTTTAAGGTAGTGAATAAATTCATCTAAGTGGAAGCATAGATTATCGCGAATACTTTATAGCTCGTTATAAGTTAAGCGGGCGGAGACTCTAGTGGGAATAGTAAAATATTGTTTTATTTCGCGATAGGCTAAACAAAGAGAGGCTAAAGTTTTAACCCTTTTACTAGCTTTTATTAGAACTCTTCTTTACATTTTTATCCTTTATTTATAGATTTAAGACTATAAAGTCAAGGCCGCCGTATTTAACCGTCGCCTATATAGCCTTGTCGCTTAATACCTCTCCATTACTACCTGCCCCTATTTCTTGATCTTTAGTGCTAAAACCATTTTCTCTGCCGCATAATATATCTGCGTCCCATTCTTGGTCCTTATTGCTAAAGTTACTTTCGCAACTAGTCTACGCCTTTACGTCGCTGTCGTTATCTCTAAAGTCGGGTTCTCTATCCATAAATGCCTACTTAGTAGCTAGCAATTTAGGGACAGTACACTTATAGGTACTTAATAGTTGCGGGATACTACTTAAGGAGTTTTAGTTAATGCTGTTAGGATATAAAATATATTTATAGACCTCTAAGTACTGGCTGCTTAGTGCCTTAAGTAAAAGATCTCCCCTAACGCAAGGTAGATTAATAGGAGTTAATTACCATCTGTATAAGGTGGAGCGCTTATAAATAGCTTAGCCATAATGCTAATTAAACCACCCCGCAGGCACCAACAGCTCCTTTGCCATAGATGGGGGGTCAATATATAAGATTGACTGGCTAGGATAAGTGTACTGCTTAGGCAGTGTCTTGCCCTGGGAAGGATGGGCGTTGGAAGTGGATTATATAATGCTATTCCTACTAAGAGAGGCGTTATTAGGGGTTATTACTAACTTCTAGTTCTAGTTTATAACTTTATATAAACGCCTCTGAACCCTACTAAGGCATGCGGCGTCTGTTAGGAATCGTTAGCTGTTTAAATTCAGCAACAGCTCAGCCAATAGCTACCCCCAACAATGCCTCACTTAATGCTTTACTTGTAGATTACTTCAGGCGCCTATAGTCTCAGGCGTAGACAATATATAAGCTAAAAGTAATTATAGCCACTAAATATTATACCACAGACACCATATAAAGTGGAAAAGAGCGGCTAGTATACTCCACCTTTCCTTTCTACCTTTTATCCTAACTCTGCCCTAAGAGAGAAATGGAATATAAACGTCGTGCTCCTAGCTCTTATATACCATTAATTTAACTCACCTTTAAATCTGACCTCTTAACCATACATCCCTTACCATCTTTATAAGAATACTAAATATTATATATGCTGCTTTAACCAAGCTTAGATACGTTGCTAACATAACCTATAGGTCCTCAATTGGTACTTATAAAAACATTATAATATGCTATCGCCCTAAAGATAACATACCTATTTATCAACTTGCTAGAAACCTTAAATTATCCTAGAATCGCATTAATAACAAAGACATAGCATCTGCTAGCAGGGAAAAGAAATAATTGCAGCTTTCTAACCCTATACAGAAACTGATGCCTTGTATACCTACTTAAACACCTAATGGGGTCAACTCTTATAAAATTAACAATAATACGGAGGGTAACACACAAGAAGATACGGAAATGTATACTAATTACCTTAAAAGCCTGGAAGGCCGTAGCGAAACTAAGACAGTCTCACCTAAGCTAATAGAGAGCCATGGCAAGGCTAAAATAGATTTACCTTAACCAAAAGAGGTTTATATTAAAGGTTTGCTAGTGCCTCCAGGTATGTTTATAAAACACTTATATTTATTTAGCAATACTAATAAGTAAGTAGGGAATAGCTTAGCTAATATTACAACGTTTTTTGGAGTTGCATCTCCCCTATTTAAAATATTAACGATTTCCAATGCTATGATTTTGTGTGGACAACTAAAGTATCTCGTCTCGTAGTTGCCTTCTTGTTTTATAATAAAGGACTTAAGACGTCTCCGAAGCCCTAGTTATAAATCATTTGTATCTACGTTCGGCCCTATCGCAGTAATATGCTGGTATCCTACCTGGGTTTCAGCCGTGGACATACCACCAAACAGACTTGCATTATACTATGCTGAGAATCCCCGTCTCTTTCGCCGTTATGCTAAGGTATACAAACCACTTAAAGATGTTATAATAGAGATAGCCAAGAGGAGCAAACCGTACAAGCAAGGAGATCAACTAGGAAAGGCATTAGAGGATTTATCAGAAGAGATATTAAGGAAAAGGGTACATAAGAGAAAGGTAGATCCTACTATAGATAGAGATCCTAAGAGGTCTAAGGTATAAGAAATTTCTTATAAGGAAGATTTTTGTAATTATATTCTTGTCTTTTGGTATTAAAAATTAAGGCATTAATTAGGATTTCCTTAGCTTGGTGTTTTATTTCTATCTAGTTGCTTCTATGTCAAGAATATCTCATTATCGTTTACGTGTATGGACAAGTTTTTGCATATTGGATTGAAGTTAAGAGACTCGCTTATAGTAAGCTTATAAGTTCTCCACCTTTATATGCTTAGCAGTAATAAGTCAGCCAGCCTATAACTTATTTAGTCCTTTATAAAGAAAAGACTCGTTATAAAACGTAGAGTTATTTCGATTAGATTAGATTAGCTTAGTAAGCCTATAGCCCTTCTTGGCACCCTATGGCGTAAGAATAAAACCAAATTAAACTAAATAAAAAGACTCGTCGCTTTCTAATCTGGATATCTTAGAATTAGCCTTTGTTAACCTACCCTCTTTAACCTGGTTAAAATGTGCTGGCGTCTTCTTAACTGGTATAGGATAGAACTTTTCCTTCAAAGCAGTTAGTAGTTTTAGATGAACCTTAGTTTATTAAGCCATGTCTTTTCTGCCTGCTAGCCTCTAACGCGCCTCTATTATATATCCTTCCTCTATCCTCTATCCTTTACTCCTAGTGTTGTATTTCTACCCTTAACCAATGCTCTTCTATACTCGCCTTTGTTACCTTTAGCTACCGGAGATATGCCCTCCTTATTAACTAACAAGGGAACACTTTAGGCATTATAGACGATAAATAGACCTAATAAAGGGCCATAAGTTAATTCTATTAGAGATTTATATAGCCTCTACAGTATATCCGATTCGGAAACTGGTGTTTTTAAGCGCTTGGTCTTCACCTTCATTGGTAACTAAGACTATATCTACTTTGGTAGAGCGCCAATTAGAGGGATGTATTTGAGCTCCTAGGATCTTAAGAAGGCCTTAAAACGAGTTCTAGACAAGGATATATGCCCCAAAGTGCCGTCGCAAATTACAGTTGCGTTAATCCCAGCTACGGCAAGGAGGGGCAGGCTCTTTGGGGGTGAAATTAGGAGTAGGTATACGGCGGCGAGTTCTACGTAGCCATTCAACTTTATATGGGTGAGCGAACCATGCGAGTCGCTATCTGTAGCTGCGTGACTAGGTAGCAGTCTTGGTATCTCCAAGAAGGGATCACACAGAAAAGGTGTATGGAGTGGCTTGCAGGCGGACTAGCTCACACAATTACCTAGCTTATTCGACCTTAACCCGTTAACTTGGGCACGTAGGTTATTGATAAGAGTTTACCAATTAAATCAATAGGATTTGGTGGCCGTGCTTATAGACTTATAGAGGATAGGCCGGATAGGCCTCTCAGATAATAGACCTATCAGCTAATAGTATCCGGAGACTATCCAAATAGTCTCCAGATAGTCTTGGCAAAATCCCCTCAATATGCTTATACTTGTGATGCACCCCCCAATATTAAATAAATAATTTATCTATTGATATAGATTTATAGAGCTTGTAAAGCGCTTTAAAATGGTACCATTTTTATCTAAATATCTTAAGGATAAGTAATATTAAAAGCTTATAAGGGCTCTACGGAATAAGGCTTAGGGGAAGCCGTATATGGAGCTCTACCAAAGCTCTATAAAAGCTCTGCACGAAGCTCTATAAAAGCTCTACACAAAGCTCTATAAAAGCTCTATATAAAGCTTTACACGAAGCTCTATATAAAGCTCTATAAAAGCTCTACAAAAGCTCTACTTAAGGCTCTATATAAGGCTTAGCTTAAAGCTTTATTAAAGCTCTACTTAAAGCTCTATTAAAGACTATTATAAGCTTTACAGTGTGGGAATTAACTAAGTGACTTGATTTTAAATATAGCTCTAGAGCCTCTATATATACATAAGGTAGGTAGGTCACTAGTACCCTAAGCTAAGCATTTAGTGTCTATAACCGTACCCGTTTAGTATCCATAGCCTAGTCGACAGTATAGTACTAGTAGTCGTTTACAACTATACTAGAAGAGAATACTTAGAATCTTATAAGCTGCCTAGTCCTTTGCGCACTCCGATGCCTTAAGTACTTGTAGAGTAGTTCTTGTATGATCCCATGGAACGCGACGTTAAGAACCTAAAAATACTCTCTCTAGCTTATCACTCATTCCAGGTATTAAGAGAACTTCAATTGCAAGCTATAAGAGTCGTGGAAATCTCATACGCTGAAGAGGCTAACTCCACCATTAAATAGCTGTTGTATGACTATCAAGCGGAATTGGATTCTTGTTAATGTAGTTATCAAACTTATCTAGACTCTGTGGACGAGTATACTTTAAACGATGCTGACGACAAGCCTTATAGAAGGCAGAGAGGTTTTCTTTAGGCTCTAAAGGCGACTTTTGAGTTTTCTTAGTTGTGTATGATATAGTTAAACCTGGAAGTATTGCTTTCTCGCGAAATCTCTCCCAGAGCTTTCATACGCTAAAGAGCTTCTTTTCTCCTTCAACGGTATTCTGATCTTTTAAGAAAGCCGTATAACACTCTGGGTCAAGAACTTGTGCCGCTAAATAGTAGGGAGAATTATCTAGCTTCTTAACATACTTTATAAGCTTTTTCTTAGCACGTTAGAGTTAAGGAGCCATAAACTTATCCTTAGCCTTAGTAGCTATTACCTAGTAGGAAAGAATTAGCTAAAGAAATGTTAAGAGTATTATATAATATACCAATGCAGTCTGTATTATATCTTTAAGAATATCAACTAATTCTAGAACCCTCTCTAGTGTCATATAATCTCCTGAAAGAAATAGAGTTGCTTTGTGGAAAGACTAAAGGAAATTATAAATCGTATAAAGATGTATCTATTTACTTGTTAAGAAGATATCATCTTCTAAGAAATTATCCTTATAGTGCTCTATATAGAGTTGAAGCCTAGCCTTTACCTTATCCTCTAGAGCTATATATAACATAAAAAACCAGCTATTCCATCTCGTATAATTATTAAGAGGAATCATTTTACTAGTACGTTCAGTAAACCATGCCGTACGGTTAGCTGAGCTGCGGATATAAATGATATGGTTATAAAGCTTTCCTATTGGCCCTATGATATCTCGAATATTTTTACCTCTTTTACGCTTTTCGTTTAATACTAGCTCTGATTCTTTATCCTTTTTCCTTTTCCTTTTAGCCAGCGGTAGTGCTTGTTGTACGACCTCTTCTTCCTCTTCTTCTTCTTCATTCCGGTCCTTATCCTCTTTATTATATAAGTTCATAAGCTTCTCATCCTTTTTTAAACTAAATAGAAAAGCCTAAATAATAAGATTAATAACGTGCCCCTAATAGCGAATTCTTTAATGTGTTGCAATCCAGTTGATTTTATACTTAAGACTAAGCCATTAGCTAATCGTATAATAGAGAACATCATTTAATCCGGCATTATCGCTAATAAGAGCTCCAATCTTTGTTTCAATGCCATACTTAATAAGAACTGGACGAAGCGCCTCCCATTAATCTGCACCACTTTGACTAGATATTGTACGAAGGGCAATTAAGGGGTTCTAGTATTCATCTTGGATATTAATAAAGCTAGCACAGATTCCGAGAAGAAGGGCATGACTTAGAGAGGTCCAGACGTCTATGGCAAGGTGAATATTTGTCTTCGCAGATTGAAGTACTTTTTGTACAATATCTTAACTCTTAGTAAAGTGTTCAAGAATCTAGGCCGTAATCGTTGAGTGGTGTATAGGGATAATTGAGGGTGCTTCTTGATTTAATGCTTTCACAAAAGCATGAAACTCTGGCCATTCTATATATGAGAAGGGAAGCTGTCGTATGATAATTAGATCTAGAAGTGCTTGCTTTACGGTATTTTAATATACCGTACGCTTTAGAACCTCACCCTCAAGACCTTAAACTTCTCCTTTTGCTAAAAGCTTTTAATATAGTTCTGAAAGAGATCTCTTCCCCTAATCTTTCACTGTCGTACGCTCCTAATTCTCTACTAGATTCTATTCAATATTATGTTTTCTAAGATAGCCTTGTAATCCAACGGTTAAGGAATGGTGTCCTTTTGGGTCTTGAGGAGGACAGTATTTACAAAAGTAGCGTTTCTTTGTACGAGCTTTTTCTTCCTTTGTTGCCGTACGAGTATGTTTATGAATTGAGGAGACTTGTCTTGAGGTCTATATAGTTGGGATTAAACCGGTATTAGCTTCGGTCTCAACGCCGCTTAGGGGGGTAGGGGGTATATTAACTTCAAGAGGGTTATTATCGAGGTTTGTAGAATAAGTTTCACTAGTACTAGCCATATTTATAGTGTCGTATAATAGAAATAGCTATGTAGTTAAAATTCTGCGGATGCTAAGACTTATCCAAATATTATCTGATATCCGGGCTATCCTTAGATAGGATTATTATCCGCCCGACCAGATAGGATAATTTATCCTCTGTAAGCCTGCGTACTTATTGGTGTTCGTGTATGGGCCTTCCCTCTGCTAACGGGTCAAGGGATACTAGTGCGCATAAAGACCCCTATAAACTTTGCAATGACTTAAAGAAATTTTTTTTTTTCAAGAGAAGACAAAAGAAAGCAACATTCTAGCCAACCTGGACAGCTTAACAGATATGAGAAGATCAGCCTAGGGTTTGCTAGAAAGCTATATATACAGCTTATAAAAATACCATTTGGCTCCAGGTAATGGAAACTGGTCAACACTAATAAAGGAGTAAGATAGCAATTAGAGGCTTAAACTAAGCAGGACAGAGAGGATCTAAAACTTATTTTGGATAAAACCAGCCAGCAACTGCAATAATAGCATAGATTGCTATAATAAGAACGCCTTTAAGCCAGTCTATTTTAGTGTTAGTTGGAGTGGATTACCTATATAGAAAGGAAAACTTACTAGATTTGCTATCTTGAATAAGATAGTTTACTAGGAGCACGGTAACAAATAAAACAGCAATCAGAAAGGTATTAAATAAAAGCGTTATGCAATCCTAGCCTATAGTCCAACTAAGTATAACAACAAAGGGGAGAACTAGAAGGGCGATTTGTATACTAGATTTAATAGCAACATTAATTACTAGGCTCATTTTATCCTTATAAGCTACTGTGACCGCTATTACGTGCTCGGCAGCGTTCCCAACAATTGGGAGTAGGATAAGACCGACAAAAATAGTGGAGATAGTGCCGCTTGCCGTAACATCACTGATGCTGTTAACTATAAACTTAAAACAGAAGGCGACTAACGCGGTAGAGAATCCAAGGGTTATAATTGCACTCTAGATTATTAATTTAGGCACCTTAATCTCGTCATCTTCCTTTTCTGCGTTTAAATCCTGCTTAACTTGGGAGGATTTACGCTTAGGAGCCCTTTGGCTTAGAGCATTACACATTTTGGTATATAACTTTAATTGAAATATAAGGTAGCAAGCGTATATAATTAGGAGGATAATAGCTGTTCCGCAGGAAAGCTCCCAATTAAGTATAGAGCTATTAAGGCTTGTGGCTATATGGGTTAGTATCTATTATAGGTCTAAAGCTGTTATTAAACTTACTTAACAGCGTAGAGTGGAGGGCGGTTGGAATAATTAGACTACTAACGGACAGAGCTAGAAGACTAGCTGTAGTATTTACTACTATTATATTAAAATGTTGTTCCATCCGGTTAATACCTCTAAAAAAGAAGCATATGCTAAGGATAAAGAGTAAGTTTAAAAGCATACTGCCAATTAAGGAAGTTTTAACAATGGTAATCTGGCCCTTAGTTAGGGCTAAAATAGAGATAATCAATTTGATAGTGTTTCTACGCCAAATATTAGATAATATTAGGACAAACAAGAAGCGGAGAAATATACCCAAAAGTTGCGTTTAAAAGACTACCTAATATATTACCGGCGTGGAGCGTAATCTCTTTAGTAGCGCAACTAAGCATTACAGCAAGCGGAATGATGGCAATAAAGTTAACAATAAATATGGTAATACCGTTAACGTAAAGATAATTAACCACAAAGCCGACGGGAATGGTAAGAAGAAGTATGTTTATCTATAAGCTAAACAAGACGGCACAAACCTAATCCTTAGCAGGTATATTACGCTTTAAAGCTGCTTTCTGCCTTTCTTTAATTATTGGCTCAAGATGTAAGGGGTTTTGCAGGCCTATACTAGCCTCTTCATTAGGTCATTTATCGTTGGACCTCGTCCAGGCTGCTTAATAGGCTTTTAAGAGTGTTGCTAGATCTAAATATGCCATTATAAGTACGGTTTTTAATTGTTCCTAGAAAGAGTATAATAGAGAAGGGCGATTTTGTAGTCTAGAGGGCACCTATATATAGCAAAGACTAAGAAGTCTAATGGTACTTAGGCTAATACTAATGCCTCAAATCCACGGTAGTATATTTGGCTTTTTTTTCCAGTTGATTTTACAAGCGAGGATCCAAGGCAAATTCCAAAATAGTTATTATAGAGGAGAGGAGGATTAATATTAATAACTAGCTAGAATGGCTAGTAAAAAAAGGAGAAGATAGAGTATTCTAATAGATAAATAATAAGTGAAAAGTAAACCAACTACTTATAGAAATAAGGACGCGGTAGAATGTATAAATAAGGGTATAAGTCTATGTGCCTCTAAGTACCAGCTGCTTAGCGTCTTAAACATAAGTCCTCCCTTAACGCAAGGCAGATTAATAGGAGTTATTATGCCGCCCGTATAAGGCGGAGCGCTTATAAAGGGCTTAGCTAGAATGCTAATTAAACCACCCTATAACGCACCAACAGCTCCTTTGCTACAGATGGGGAGTAAATATACAAGATTAACTAGCTAAGATAAGTCTACTATTTAAGCAGTGTCCTGCTCCGTAAAGGGTGGGCGTTAGGAGTCGATTATATAATACTATTTCTGCTAGGTAAGGCGTTATTAGGGGGTTATTATTAGCTTCTAGTTTTAGTTTATAACTTTATACAAACGCCTCTAAACACTGCACTGTTGGGGCTATCTAAAAGCTAAGTTACCTGTTTACCTTGTCTTAACCTTAGGCCAGGCTCGTCAGCTATTAAGGCGACAGGAAGTTATATTAGGTATATAATAAGACTTAAGTAAAGCCACGCAACTAGATAGGCATTGCTGTACAAAGCAACGCTTAACTGGCTGCCTCTATATCGCCATCTCAGAATGATTGGAAGAAAGGGGTTAGTGCTAGCCCTTATTATTTAATATAACCCTCCTGTGGAGGCATAGTAAAGTGGGGTATAGATAGGGAAGGATTATGCTCCTATTATAGCTGTATTATAGTGCATTTATAATGCTGTGCTAGTATCCCTAAGTTAGTAAATTAGCTCAACTTTTAAGGCATAGTTAAAGCGGAGCCCACCATTAGCTCTCCCATCAGCCAAGTGGCAGAGAGGAGCAGGATATAAAAGGCCTCTATATCCTTTAACCAGACCAGCACCAAGCATAATATCCTTTAAGGAAATCCCTCCTTACTTTCTTATAAAGACACTCAAACTATTAGCTGCCTTATCTCTTTAACAATGAGCGACTTAAGCGACTTGGACGCCACAATAGAGGATACTATATTATATTAGATTAAGGTGCGCTCTAAACATTAAATCCTTTATAGGATACCACTGATAGAGCTAGGATATACCGCTTACTTCCAATCCCAAGGGCTCCAATAAGGCCGTTAATACAGTAGGGTGGGTATGCGATAGTTACTTCCCCGTAGTTTTATCCATTCGCCAGCTTACTAACATAAGTAGAATATCCAGTTAGCACTAAAACGCAAGAGTGATTTAGAGAACAATAAGGCTAATATAGAAGGAACTATAAGGAAATACCCACCCCGCACTAACAAGATAAAGAAGTCGTCTTAATATAGTCCGCTTGGTAACTCCTTCCCATAAAGCTTATTAATCCCCAGCTTACTCTATTAGGGATAATAGAGAGACTAGGTAGCTTAGTTAATTAACTTAGCTATAGGCTTAGCCAACTTAAAGGGAAAGTTAGCAGCCTTAAAAAAAGCAACCTCTACATTATGCATTATCTAGGTAAGGTTAATAATCAAATTAACAGCCTAAGAAGTGACTGGGAAGAAATAGAAGATACTATTAGGCGGTTTTAAAACAAAATCCACACTCTTAAGAGAGGCAGTAATAAAACTTCAGATTACGGAGATAAACAGGTTATAAAGGCTAGAAACAAAACATCTAAGAGGAAAAAGGCACGCTTAGCCTAAGGGCGGAGAAGTCTGCAGAATTAAGGAGGAAATTTATTAGCTTAAATAGTACGCTCTTTAGTTATTATATTGTTTGCTTATTAAAGAAATTTATATATTGGATTTAAGCTAGAACTAGCCCTGCCCTTTATAGCAAGTATTTACCGTATTTATATGCTTAATTAGCAATAAGTCAGCAGATCTAATTAAGCTTGGTCCTTATTACCTCTTCTCTACAACCTCTTTTTTACCGCATTTGCCGCCTGCTTGGCTTTATACAACTACACTACCAAGGCCAATTGTGGGACAACACTTAGAAGCGTGTTTGTATATCACTAGACAAATACTAAGCGCTATAGAATATATTGGAGAAGGATATACGCCTTAGAGCCTAGGTTGTAGACAAGCTTTAATACAATTATAATTTAATTATACCCGAGAATTTCCGCTCTTTGGCCCTAGCGTTATAAGAATATAAAGAGCGGTATTTATACTCCTTCTACCCTCTAAGATTTAGCATATTTCATCCACACATCCTCTTATAAAGAAAATGGCTTTAGAGCCCTCCTAAGACACTAATGTTACTGGAATCCTTTAGGAACCTAGTAACCAAAATATAGTACCGCCCTCATTTAAAGTGGTGAAGCAATACAAACTATAAGGTAAATGGACATTGTATTAGCTTACTTTGTCTACCAGTTTTATATACCGTTAATATAATAAGCAGAAGACGGCGAAGCTTATAGCTACACACCATAATTAATAGGACGACCTTTACTACAATGCTTATTATGGTCAGCTTCTCTTAAAGAAGCAATAAGGTCTGCAATACCCCAGAGCTAATAAGACATATTAAAACCTAACTAACTTAGAAGGGAATTACTATCAATTTAATCTAATTCTAAGGGGTATATTATAGGGGATTTTTACATCTAGTGTAAATAAATAGAGATAAACGCTTGTCACCTATACAAAATAGACACTAGCAAGGGTTACATTTTAAAGGGAATAAATAAGGCGTTGCTAAGGAGATAGCAATAACAATACATTTCCCTTGCAATATATACCAGTAGAGGGGGAGTTTATGTATACTAGATCTAGTTCTAGGAACTAAAACCTATTTTCAAAAAACAGGTTAATTAACCGCTGTAAAAAGAGGTTAACTGTATCCATATTTAGCATGTTAGATTTAGCTTATTTTAGGACTAGTAACCGTTTGTTAGCGTTCTTAGGCACCCCTTTAGCCTCGCTATATAAGAGCTTCACTACATTAGAGCCTTACGCGTTACAAAACAGACTAAAACGGATAACTTTAATTAGTCATAGACCAGAAACGTCGCATTTTAGGTTATTGTGGCTTAGTATTTAACTAAGCCCTGCAAAGCCTCAGTTTAAGCTATATTAGGTCGGCTTGACTTTTCCACACCTAATCCTTAATCCTCGCGTTCGCTTGCACCTTGCTTTTTTCCTTATACTTTTCTCCCTAGTCATTTTCTCATTGCAAGACGCTATATTTATTTACTATTATACCGTCCTTATATACTAGCCTCTTTAATCTCCCCTCTTTGCCTACCTACTTGCCTATCATATCGGCCCTCCTAATATAGCTCTTAGCATGTTCTCCCGCAATGGCGAATCTCTCTAGATTAAAGATAATCAAAATAAAACCCATTAGAGAGGGACTAAATAACTTTCACGATTTATTTAACTTAACTTATTAGAATCTAGGCATCTCCAGCTCTTTAGACTTGTTACACCAGATTGGCGATAAAGGTAATTATTAATTAGTCTACCATAGGTCCCGTCTAACATACATAGGGCTTAAGAATCTTGTTATTAACCTTATCCTAGCATTATAAAACCTTTACGCTACTTAACTACTCCCGTCTAGCGCTAGCTACGGCACTTTTTATAGCGACCTTCTCTAACTCCTCCCTTCAGTTGATTCTAATAACTTTAATATTAAACGGTTCACCCCTCTCCTAAAAACAGTTCTCAATTGCGAATCAGATAAGGACGTTTAGAGTAATACTATTGCTACTATAATAGAGTCTACCCCCCTACCCTAATCGCTGCCACTCTACGTTTAAACCCCGCATCTGCGCAATATAAGCAGCTTTACCAACTCGTCCAAACGCAGGGAATACGTGGATTATATTCTAAAGGAGGAGCTAGGCCCTCTTTACATAGGGATTCCTGGCTTATATAAAGCATTCTTTAGGGGAGTAGAAGGTCTTAAAGAGGCAAGCGCTGCCGTTTTTAAGAAATACAAGGAAGGGGACAATCTACTATATGCTAAGAGCGGCTGGCGTAACTGGCCTAAAAGTATAAAGCAAGTTAATATCCTAGTATGGTTTAATAACCTAATTAAATCATTTTTGGGCTTTATAGAGGAGCACAAATCCGCCCTAAAGACATAATAAACGCTTATTGTATACACTAAGCAGCCCTTGTAAGGGTCTACAGCAAAGCAAAAGCTAGATATTGGTTTTGTGGATAATTTAATAGCAAGCGAAAGCTCTTAATGCTATTAGTTGCATATACTTATGCTAAAAGAGCTAAAGAGTAATCTAAACACTAATATAGCCTCGCAGGCATGGTTTAATTTGGGAAAATATATAAGAGAAGTCTTCGCCGCTTAGGACACTCGTCGCTTTGTCCTAGGCTTTACCCTCTATAGATCTATTATGCGGCTATAGGAGTATAACCGGGTAGGAGGCATTGCATTATTACCATTTAATATTAATAAAGACGGACTATAATTTACCTCAGCGATATTAGGGTTTCTCTTAATAAATAAAGAGCAGCTCAGGTTTAACCCTACCATTTTAATATCAGACGGCAAACAATATATTAAGGTTATGCACAACGATTAGACTAAGTATTTTATCCTTAACAAACTTATAAAGCGGGCACCCTATATTGCCAGTTAGGCGACAACTTACTAGAAAGCGTACTGTAAGGGTAACACCTTTAAGATACCTCTTATTATTAAAGACTCGTAGCAGTACCTAGAGCGCAAGGAAGAAGGCAAACTGCTACATAAGGCAGTGGAGAAAGGAGTAATTAATATGGCCAGGTACTATTACCATAGGACTATTTATATAGGTGGACAAGATAATAACATCTTTAATATCCACAAGGGGTTGGATATTACTAAAGCAACAAACTACAAGCCTAAAAGCCTAATGGTGCCTTCAAGCGTAGCTAGAGTGCAAGGCAGTATAAGGAAAGGCCAAAGCACTAGTAGAAAGAGGTTATCCAGCTACACTAACGCCCCATTACCGCCTAACAAGCGCCCGTGTTCGAGCTCTCTGATTAAACGCCCTATTATATAGAATCAGGTGTATTAACGCGTCATTACCTACGACTATAGAAAGGCTCTTTACAAGGTAAGCTCTCTAGCTGCAATGCTTACTACGCTAGAGGGTGGCATTAAAGGATATAAGTCTTTATACACGCAGGCTGGCATCCTCTAATATAACATTTTAATAGGCAACCTCTTAATAAATAAGGAAGACAACAATCCCTCCTAAAAGTTATTCTTAATTAATCTTAATCTCGCGATTAAAGAGAAGCGAGAAGGACCTTTAGGAACACAGGGCAAGACCGGCACAAGAGCATTTATAGCTATAGGAGTGCTTCTAGGCGAGAAACACTCCTTTAGGCATAATTTAGAGTCGTTCTTCTGGGTGCTTTTCTAGATATGTATTTATTATAAGGGTCTAAATAAGGAGCGCAAGCCTATCCCAAGGTTTAAGAAGTGGAATTATATGGACACTAAAGAGCTAGCTAAGTTAAAAAAAGGAGAGATAGCTTATAAAGGTAATTTCATTAAAACGGCAGAGGAGTACTTTACGCCATACTATTAGTTATTAGTCCCCTGGGTTAATAGGCTCCAAAAAGTAGTATTTTTAAATAGTGGGAGGTAGGAAAAGGATAATCTAGAGCTATATTCTAGGATAAAGAAGATACTCTAGCAAGCACAGAAGGATCTAAAGGTGTTAGTAAAGTAGATAGAATAATATTTTATTATCCTATACTCTTCCATAGCACAACTAAAGATTCGGGCGGCTAAGGCCAAGCAGCAGCCTTGGTCGAAACGCATATAAAATAGTATAGGGCAAGTTACCAGGGCTAAATAAACCTAGGAAAGCGGATAACCTAATCTTCTACCAGATTATTAAGTCCCCACACCCTACTATCCCATATAGGCTTTATGTTTCCGTAAAACATGTAATCTACTCCCTAGCCTATTAGAAGCCACCTTATACCGCCTAAATAAAGGCTATAGGAGAATTAATCCCTTCCTCTAACTAATCCCCTACTTAAACAAGTCCCCTACTTAAATAAATCCCCTGCAGGAGCTAATGCCCACGTGTTTTGCCGCCCTATAGAAACCAATCCCCTATTCCTAATAATCCCCTATGGGATCCAATCCCCTACTCTAATAAATCCCCTACGGGATCCACTCCCCTATAGAATCCACTCCCCTACGGTAACAAATCCCCTATAGTAATAAATCCTCTGCACTAATGAATCCCTTATGGGTGCTAATGCTTATGTATTCTACCGCCCTACAGAAACCAATTCCCTGCGGCTTATATTCCCGTACGGCTTTTGCTCCCCTACAGGAGCCTATAGCCACGTTTTCCTCTCCCCTACAGGAACTAATGCCCTGCGGCTTCCATTCTCCTGTTTTTAGATCCACTATAGAACAAATCCCCTATAAATTCCGTTCCTATATACAGTAACCGTATCTTCTACTACCCTATAAGAACTATACCCTATAGCTCCTACTCCCGCACGGCTTTTACTGCCATATAGGAACTAATAGCGATTTCTTCTACTCCCCTACGGAAACTAATCTCGTACAGCTTGCGGTTCTCTGCGGGGATTATTACCTACTTTCTTTATTACCTTACAGCTTTTAATTCCTTATGGGAACTAACACCTATATTTTCTACTCCCCTATAGGAACTAATACTCTGTAGCTTCTGTTCTCTTGTTCCTAGATCTATAAGCGATTTGCCTACACTATAGCTTACTATATAGGCCTTATTATCACAGGAGCAAATAAGTATATAGGCTTATATCCTTATGGGAATGGAAGCTATCCGCAATTATATTTTAAGAAAGCAATAAATACTAATACCACTAGCTATAAGTTCTACAAAACGTATTTGCTAATACTGTATATATATAAGCAAATCTATATATACGAGTTTAAATTCTCAACTAATCCAGCGCCTTTAAAGTCACTCTCAAAACCTTAGTTTAACATAAGAGCCATTCTCAAATGCTTATATATAAGTTTCTCTTCCTTGCTTTTAGCCAAGCTGTAACCAGTCTATATAGCGTTCTTGATTTAACATAGTATATTAGCACTAGCCTTAAAACTCTTACTTAAACATTGCCTTACCTATCTTCCGTTTAATTAATGGTCTAAAAGCCGCTCTATATCTTTTCTAAAGATATTGGCAGCAGCATTAGCTTACTTTAAGAAGGTCTTCCACACCTACTCTCTTACCGGTCCCTTTAGCTCATTATATCTAAGTGCAAGATATATTCTGCTCTATATAGCTGCATTAAATACGGTAATCCTGTTTATTATAAGAAACATAATACCTTAGAAATACTCCATCTATTATAGGAAGACGGATACTAGGCTGTTACATTAGACATTATTTAAAGTTCTTTCTATAAGAAAGACATCGGCCTTATTTAGAAGAAGGACAGCGCTCCAGTAGTAAACGTTTTCAACTATTAGAGCTAGGTTTTATTCTAAATAGGCTAGATCCATATTAAGGTCTCCCACACAAGCCTTCTAATGGTTAGACTAGTATATAAATATACTTATAAAGGGGAACAAACTATATAGAGGGGTCTCCTCTAAGATTTGGCAAGTACTTTAGCTATCAATGTCTTTCCCACCCTAGGTGGGCCACTGAAACGGTCAGCCTTTAAAACAGCCAATGCCTTACCAGAAAACTTACTGTAATAAGAAAACTAGGCCTTTCCCCTTCCCTTTAATTACATTATTAAAGTTTGATTTCCTGGATCTAGACTAATAGCTCTCTACAAGTCCTTAAAGCACTATTTTTTTATCCTCCTCAATTGCGAGTAACTTGAATACTAAGGCATTCCATTTAATGTCCTTAATATTAGCGACAGCAAATTCACCTATTGGTACTTATATTAGTATATATAATTCGCTGGCTCTAGAAAAAGAGTGTATAAAAAGCCTAACCCTATTTTTTATCCGCCAAACTAAAGGCTAGGGCTGTTGGTGGACAAATTAGGTACTTATTATCTCCTATTTCCTTAGGAACTAAACCCTAATTCTTTACATCGCCTTGCCAATTGGTTCCTTAATTGATCACGCTTATTCCGTACACATCTATAGCGATTAGCTGCTTGCCATAGTTAGAATTCTAACAATAAAATACTATCACGTCCACCATAATATGGCCGCTTGTAGAAAATCTTAATAGGCTATCTTTGGTCTAGAAAAACGCGATCCCTTTATATTTACAGTAGTTAATATCTCTCAAAGACACGAACTTCTGGCCATTGCTAATAAGATCCTGCTTTATCTCGGCTTGTCTCTTATAACGCTCTAGCAGAAATACCTTAAAAGACGTAATTTTTATAGTTAAACGGAATTCTGGAATAGAGAGGGTGGTTTTTACCTCACTAAACGCCTTCCCATTGTAGCCGAAATAGTGACAGTCAAGTTCAAAGCTCTTTTCGCTAAAAAGTAAGGTTTTGAAGTTGCCTAAATCATATATAAGGCATCTTAGTTAATCCAAGCCTTCGCAAATTATAAGGACGTGCGTATTTGGTTTAAATAAGGCCTAAAGAAGATCGAAATTAATTTCGCCATAGTCCAGAAGCGGCAGAAGACTATTGGTTATAGGCGCGAAATGGTCTTTAAGGAATCTTAATAACCCCTAAAGGTGCTTAGCGCTAATTAAGTCGGGAGAAAGACTCTCCTGGTATATTTTCAACTGGGGTAGGAAATTAAATATAAGGTTTATAGAAATCTAGAAGTTAAATTAGAATAAGCTACATCTATAAAAAGGTCCATTTACTGTAGGCTTGTCTTCCTAAAGGGAGATAGCTTGTACGCCGTTTAGTATTACCTGTAAGGCGTCTCTTACTTCTCCTAAATTTATGCCTAGGTATATACTATAGTCTTTCTTGTCCTTTTCTAGCTTAAAGTCAGTATTTAAGTTAATATGTTTAAAGGCACCTAAGAAACAGACCAAATTTCTTCTAAAGGATATAAATATACTGGTTATATATATCACGCTTACCTAACCTATTTAGCGAAGTCTCTATGGTCTTATACTGGCAGCTTTATTTGTCCCAGCTATACTAGACGCTATATTAGCGTATTTCTAAGTGTGTTTTAGGGATTTTATAAGCATATATCTCATTTAACACCTTAACTTCAACCTTAGAACCTCTCACTTTGGGTATCTCTTTAACCCCTAAACTTATAGGGGGAGGTGGAGGAGGTAGAGGAGGCGGAGGAGGTAAAACTGCTTAAACTATCTTTAACACAGCTGCAAGCATTTTAACTATAAGATGCTGCGCTAACTGCCCATAATGTAGATACGTTTGGCTTGGGCTACCAGGGGGAGTATTTATGCTATTATAAGGCAGTAAAGGCGCTGGCGTATCGGGCTTAGATACGGCTGGCATTATTACTCTATAAAGCTTTGGTAACGTAATACTGATCTAAAGAAGGAGCTAAGTAGAAAGAGGAGCTGGATAGTATTTTTTTTAGGGCCGGATCCGCCCTTTTTGTCACGAAGTTCAAATAGATGAGTTCATTGATGAAAAGGGTTGATTGATTGATCTTGACTTGATCGTTAATGATCTTGTATCGTGTCTTTGGTGACGTGTCTTCGTGCACGTGACTCGTGCACGTGACCCACGCCTTTAGATAATACAGATTATCTAACACACCCCCTTAGCTTTGAGCTCTTTGAGGTCAAAGCTAGCCACCTTCTCGTGTCCGTCAATGAGTCAATTGAACCGTAATCTCATCTGAATCCTTCCGTCTTGCTCTAATACTGTCCCTTAGGTCCTC
>Ga0307507_10000796_pt1 | contig 69772 bp, 30 predicted proteins | sample 7_EM_MG_FD_207223 | JGI IMG/M metagenome (GOLD analysis project Ga0307507, IMG submission 207223) | Populus trichocarpa ectomycorrhiza microbial communities from riparian zone in the Pacific Northwest, United States - 7_EM | ecosystem: Host-associated > Plants > Roots > Unclassified | place... | reverse complement strand
GCAGAGCCTCGTGCAGAGCCTCGTGCAAAGCTTCGAGCAGAGCCTCATGCAGAGCCTCGTGCAGAGCTTCGAGCAGAGCTTCGAGCAGAGCTTCGAGCAGAGCTTCGAGCAGAGCTTCGAGCAGAGCCTCGTACAGAGCTTCGAACAGAGCTTCGAGCAGATCTTCGAGCAGAGCCTCGTGCAGAGCTTCGAGCAGAGCTTCGTGCAAAGCCTCGTGCAGAGCTTCGTGCAAAGCCTCGTGCAGAGCCTCGTGCAAAGCCTCGTGCAGAGCTTCTGTAAGGCTTCGTGCAGAGCTTCGTGTAAAGCTTCGTGCAGAGCTTCGCGCAAAGCTTCGTGCAGAGCCTCCGTACGCAGAGCTTCGTGCAAAGCTTTGTGCAGGGCTTCGTGTAAAGCCTCCGTACGCAGAGCTTCGTGCAGAGCTTCGTGCAAAACCTCCATACACAGAGTTTCGTGCAGAGCTTCATGTAAAGCTTCGTGCAGAGCTTCGTGCAGAGCCTCCATACGCAGAGCTTCGTGTAAAGCTTCGTGCAGACGTTCGTGCAGACGTTTGTAGCCCCCTAAGATAGTAGTAATAAGCAGCTTAAAGTCCTTAGGTGGTTGTTATTTGGGTAGGCTGTAGGCGATTCAATAGACACATCGCCCGTTTAGCGGCGCTTTTTACTAGATATCGTAGAGGCGTACGGAGTAGATATACTTATCGATTATAGAGCTGCTTCTGCAGATTAATTTAACGGTATTTCTAAGATAATAGCTGTTGTAGGGTGGTAGATCAATTTCGTTAAAAAAGGTGACTGCTCTACATACAAAACAAGTCGGATCGCCTAAGAAACCTTACAAAAGTCTCTCAGACCATAGAATTAACTTTTTGATAAAAAAGGTTAGCGATATCCGCTTGCGGATATACGTATGTCCGCTAATTGATTCTATGGTCTGAGCTTGCTGAGGTAACTTCACCGTTACCATTAAGTTATCTCCCCTCTACGTCACCCTCTCAATCTCCTCTCCTTTCGTCAATTGGTAAAGGCAAACGGCCTTGGACTGTCCCACGGTCACAATGCCGGTCTCCTTTGCTCGTCTAGCCGGTCACACGGCGAAACGGCTCCGCCTCACCCCACGAACACAGTTCGCTTCCCTCCCACGACGCTGCATCTCGACCTCCCTCCCTCGTTGCTATGCTGAAGCAAGCTATGAGCAACCTTCGGGAACACGCTTGATTCCTGTTGATCCAACATTCAGTCACCCGACAGAAGAGAACTTGGACAGCATGAACCCTGCTACCGACGACGCGAGCAATCCGGAACAACGCAAGATTAGGCATTATACCGTCAACTTCGGGCCCCAGCACCCAGCTGCACACGGTGTGCTACGCCTCATTCTCGAACTCAATGGCGAGGAAATTGTGCGGGCGGATCCTCACGTTGGACTACTACACCGCGGGACGGAGAAGCTAATTGAATACCGGACATACTTGCAAGCACTTCCCTACTTTGACCGGTTGGACTACGTTTCCATGATGACAAACGAGCAATGCTTCTCGTTGGCCGTGGAGAAGCTACTGAACATTGAAATTCCGATACGGGCTAAATATATCAGGACTATGTTCGGCGAGATTACTCGAATTTTGAACCATCTCATGTCAGTGCTTTCACACGCTATGGATGTGGGGGCTTTGACACCATTCTTGTGGGGATTTGAGGAACGTGAGAAGCTTATGGTAAGTATTACTGCATTTGGCGCATCAAATAGAACTGCACATCAGCACGGGCCCTATTTACAGCAATCGTCCTAATATCCGACAATAGGAATTCTATGAACGTGTCTCTGGTGCTCGCCTCCACGCCGCCTACGTACGTCCTGGCGGTGTTAGCCAAGATATCCCACTCGGCCTGCTCGACGACATCTATCAATGGGCCACCCAATTCGGCGACCGCATTGATGAGACAGAAGAGATGTTGACGGATAACCGGATTTGGATCGGGCGTACCAAGGGCATCGGTGTTGTCTCTGCTGCCGATGCGATCAACTACTCATTCTCGGGCGTCATGCTTCGTGGCTCCGGTGTCCCATGGGATGTCCGCAAGTCTCAACCATATGACGCTTACGACCAAGTAGAGTTTGATGTTCCTGTTGGCGTGAATGGCGACTGCTATGACCGCTACCTCTGCCGCATGGAGGAGTTCCGCCAGAGTCTCCGCATCATCTTCCAATGCCTGAACCAGATGCCTGCCGGCCCCGTCAAGGTCGAAGACTATAAGATCGCGCCACCGCCACGTGCAGCCATGAAGGAGAACATGGAAGCGCTCATTCACCATTTCTTGCTATTTAGCAAAGGATACAGCGTTCCCCCTGGTGAGACATATAGTGCGATTGAGGCGCCCAAGGGCGAGATGGGCGTGTTCTTGGTTAGTGATGGTAGCGAGAGGCCATATAGATGCAAGATCCGTGCGCCAGGTTTCGCCCATTTGAGCTGTATGGACCAAATCTCAAAAGGCCATTTGTTGGCCGATGCGGTGGCTATTATTGGAACTATGGATCTTGTGTTTGGAGAGGTTGACAGGTAAAAGTATAGAAGGTAGTGGTCGGGTCTGTGAGCTTAACTTCAAGGATTAGAATGAGGTGGAGCCATTGGGTGCGCAAATGGCTGCGGATGCAAATAGGGTGTTGGGTGGGGCCGGCTTCTCGGTTGACTGAAGCTTTCTATAGACGCTGTATATATTGTATATCCAGGTTAAATCGCATTGATGATTGTTCATTCACTCCTTCTGGAGCTTCTAGAGGCGCATTGACTTTCAATGGCTACTCTACAGATATCGGTGGATTAGATTAGATGCGAAACTAGCTTGGAACGCTGTAGACGTATCCTAATATCGGTATTGGTTTACTTGGACATTTTCCGCTGCTCCATTACATCTTTGGTCTTCAAAAAGATGTATGTAATGGAAAAGATGTTGGCTGAGGCACCACCAGCAGGGATGTTCCATAAAAAGCAATCCACGATCGATCTTTGGTGTTTCGATCTGGCCAAGAGGGTGCTAGTAGCATACGTCATTGAGGGGTGGATGAGGGGCAGAACAGGTACGGACCTCATCCACTCTTGTCTATTCTTCAACTCTCCAACATCAACTTTTCGAGCTTCAGAATTGAGGTCATTTGAAAGCTAACTTCGAGTAAGTTAATTGAATTCATTCAGTCTCTGCATTGTTTTATTTAGTTTGGGGTATTCACTCTATTTACTCCATTCAGCCTTCTCTAGTAGCTGGGCAGTCTATAAAGCGACTGATCTCATAACCTTCGAACTTGACAGCCTATTTCATAATTCGTTTTCCCATAGTGAACTATTAAATCTATTGAGCTAACCAACGCTCTCTGGCTCACAGCCAACCATGTCCTACAACGAAGACTACCAGGGCGGCGGTGGCCGTCGCTGCGACGATGATAATTCCTACGGTGGAGGCGGGGGTGGAGGTGGAGGTGGAGGCCGTCGTCGTCGCGATGACGACGACTCCTATGGCAGCAGCGGGCGTCAAGGCGGAGACAGCGAGTACGGCAGAGGAGGCGAATATGGCGGCGGAGACGACTCCTACGGCGGCGGAGGTAATCGTCGCCAAGACCAAGGATACGGAGGTGGAGATGATACGTACGGTGGAGGAGGCAATCGCCGTCAAGAATACGGTAATGGTGGAGGCGGCAGAGGTAGCTACAGCAACGAGGGCAGAGAGCGGCGCCACGGCGACTCCTCGCACACGTCCTACGGCGGAGGCGGCGGTTATGGCGGCGGTAGCGATGACTTCTCCGGCGCCGCGCAGCATGCCTCTCACCATGCGGGCGACAGCGGTGACTCGTCACTCTTCAGCAACGCGCTGGGCATGCTGTCTGGCAAGAAGCAGCATCTCCAGAACGAGGATATTGATGAGGACGATGCGGTGCGCCAGCATCAGCAGATGTATGGTGGAGGAGGCGGTGGACAGCAGGCCAGCTCAAACAATATGGGTGCTGCGGCGGCGATGCAGGCTCTGAAGATGTTTACAGGAGGTCAAAGCGGAGGGCAGGGTGGTGGGGGAGGGGGAGGGCAGAGCCAGTTCATTGGGATGGCGATGGCGCAGGCGTCGAAGTTGTTTGACCAGCAGAGTGCACAGGGGAATACGGTAAGTTCTACTTCCTGCCCGTTTGCTCTACAGTGCTCCATCGTAGAAGATAGGAGAGTGAGATGAAATTGATTGTAGCAACAGCACCCAAGCGCAACCAAGCAGGATGCTGTCTCCTCAGCAGCTCAAATGGCGCTTAAGATGTACATGAAGTCTGAGATGGGTGGTGGCGGTGGAGGAGGTGGAATGGGAGGTCTTATGGGTTTTGCTAGCAAATTCATGTAAATTGTAGTGGCAGCATGCAGCATGTTGCTGCTAAAATGGCAACCTAGCCCTTGACGGGAGGGACCCTTTCACAGGGATGTAGAAAAATGATATATATTATTCCTCTATGATGGTAATTGCCTTGATACTCATATCAGTCTTAAAAACTGTTCTGGGGAATTTTAACTTCCATCTCATTACAGCACAGAAGACAGCGCAATCATAATTATTATGGACCGACAGAGACGAAATCACAATCGAAATCACCCAAAAAGCGTCCCCCGGAACGCATTAGTCTAGCCAAGTAACTCTACTCCTCCGCTCTACTCTCACCTTCTTATACAGAAGTCCCATGCACCGGTTTCACAAATATGCAGGCTATCTTTTCATTCCCCATCTCGATTGATAGCCGTGGAGAGCATCGAGATATTCTGGCAAGCTTACGTAGACCGAATCTCGCTGCTTGAAGAAGTCCAGCGGAGGTGCTTTAGAGGAGCCAACAGCAAGCTAGTAACTGGGCATCATGATATTTAATTTCGGTTGGTGTATTGTAGCATGTATCATACAGTCCGAATCCAGTTGTACAAGGTGTTTCAGGGTGATTGTAATGTGAATAGAAAAAGGTAACAGCAATCACGGGATAACCTTTTTGTTGGCAGAAGGGGCTTGGTCACTTAAGGGCATCGGACATCTGAGAGTCTCGTCGCTGTTGCCTCAGTTTCACAGTGGGGTTGGTGGCTGCAGCCCATCAATCACAATCGCCGTAATCTAACATTACTCAGAGCGTGGGAACTAGATTTGGAGCATGTGGCCTGATTTTCAGCTTCAAGGCATTGTTGAACAATTCCATAAAAATCTAAAGCCTCTATGTTACACCAACAGAAACCCGCTTCCTCTAATTCAAGGCCTCACTCCCCTCTAAACGTCTTCTCCAACTCCAGCACTTTCCTCGCCGCATCCCCAAACGTCTCCTGCATACTCCTCAAGGTTAATCCCAGCACCTCATTTCCCTCGCCTGCCTCCATTCTCACCGGCACAACTCCAACATCTTTGCCCGTATCCTCAGGCAAGCGGCCCTTCAGCACAGGAATGCCGCCCTCCTCCTCGCTCTTCTCAGACAGCACACGGAGCGTACTAACCATAGAGGAAGCAGACAGCGGCATCCCGCCAACCAAGAAACGCTTATTCGCGGCCCCTAGCACCGTAAGAGCGCGCACATGCGCCGTCGCCAGGTCCCGAACATCGACGTAGCTCGGGAAGAGGAACGAGTGCGTAAACGGCACCTCGGTATAGGTGCCATTAAACAAGCTATAAAACACATCGCTCGAGTAGTTCATCTTTTTGATGCTCGTGACGGACTGGATGGGCGGGCCGAAGATCAGCGCGGGGAGCAGGACCGTGACGGTGAAGTGCGGCTTTTCGGTCTTGACGAACCCCCACACCGCGAGCTCGGCCTCCTTCTTGCTGCTGCAGTAGCTGATGTACGCATTCTGCGCCTTGCGCGCGTCGTCTTGCGTGATCGGGCGAGCCCGTCGTCATGGAGTTGACGCTGCCGGTGATGGCGATGGATTTGACGGTCGGCGCGTAGGCGGCTGCGGAGCGGAGCAGCGAGATGTTGCTCTGGACGCCAGGCTGGAGGAAGTCGCGGTCGAAGTCCGTGTTGGCCGGGTTATCGAGCAATGGCGCTGCGACGTGCATAACCTAAGTGTAACTCGTCATGGCTAGTGAGTGAGAGTCTGCGTACATGGTCAAATTGCTCGTTCTTGAAGATTTTGTCCCAGGCTCCGTCCTTGGCGTAGTCCTCTACAACAACAAAGTCTAGCTTCCCTTTCCATTCCGGGTGCGTTTCGAGCAATGCTTCTCCGGCAGAATTGCGACGAACGCTGCCAGTAACGGTATGGCCCTCAGCGATAAGTTCGCTGATGATGTGGGCAGCGACGAAGGCATTCGCGCCAGTGACGAGTGTGTGTGGCATATTGAAAATGATGGTTTTAAAGAACCTACGAGGATGATACTATTGATGATAGCTCTTAGGAAATTGAAACACTTAGAAAACGTTTGCTTATTTGATAGGGTGCTTATGAGAATGGATTTTGACTTTAGACTGATGAACTGCAGATACTCTGGTGAAGAAAGACCATTGTCACAGAAGGCAGCAGGCCTTTATTAATTTCAGCACTGGGGGCACAAGCCGGAGAAGTATAAGTGTAGCTCACAGGAGGTGCATCATGGGCGTGGAACTCTGCAAGCCCTGTTGCACATCTCAGCATTTCCTCGATGCTTTACAAACCTCGGGCCAGTGCGAAGACGCGAGAGCGAGGATACAGAGTGCCCCCAAACCTTCAGCTAGGTTAGAATGTGCAATGGCAAAGATAGAGAATCAATGACAAAGCCTATGGGCAACCATGTTCGAAAGTTGTTGACGTCTTGGCCTCTTGGCTGCTGCAAGTGGAGCCAATTCATGAGGAGAAACGGGACTCGTCACAGACGGAGGCTTGCTGACTCTTCCACCCCTCTCCTTATTAAACGCTTCGTAGTAGAATTCTAACCGAACTCAGTTAGATTAGCTCGTGCTTGGCTGGAAAATCGCTTATGAACCAGCTTGGTACCACAGTCCGAAAACTGCAGCATCACGTGCCATTTATCATTGCCTTGTGCCATTTTCATCTAACGTAACTGTTAGAAATGGGAAAAGTTTAGGCGTTTCTAAATATGTGGGCATGCCTCTGTTACTAATCTATAAAGTGGGTTCTGAGTAGATCTTTTACTAGTGAAGTAGGAGACAAAATACATGCTAGAAAATTCTTTCCCGCTGCAGTAATTAAGACGCAGAAGAGCAAAAAAGGCACATAAAGTCAACGGCCTCTGGAATTCCACCGTGTCTTCGACCTCCAGATCAACTCAATCCACGCTTGATCACACACGGAGATGACGTCTCAGCACATGCCCAAGGCTCTTCTCAGACTCGCCGACCCTACCTTATGCCCAAAATACGCAGAGTTCCTCCGTGCGGGCCGGAATTGTATGCCAAGCCCTCACAAAGATGGCAGCCCACCGATCGTCTCCCCAGCTCGCGGCCGCACTGCTCCTGGGAAATCCCACCTGCGGTACCAGCCCATTCCGGCATCCTACGAACGCGCACGGAATGCCCCAATTCGCATCGCCGTCATCGATATTCAGCTCTAGCAATCGCTGCGGCTGTGACTGGAAAAACTCACGTACTGCCGCAGTGTGGTTGCGATAGCTGGCTAGCGCAGTTGCTTCATTGCCGTCCACCTCGTCTGCACCATAGAAATACTTGTACCCGATCCATTTCCCTCTGCCGACATGACAGCGCATGCTCTTTAGCCAGGCCTGCTCGTCATGGCGCAGGCTCAGGATGAATTTGGCATCGGGGTAAAGGCTCACCATTTCCTGGTAGACACAGGGTTAGGGCAGGTCTTCGAAGATGTCATAGTAGCGGGTCTATTCTATGAGAGGCCCCAGGTCCTTGTTGTACTATGTGTGCACCAGCTCTCTGCTCCGTATTTCTTTCCATCCCAGCCGTTTGTAGCCAAGGATGGAGAAGGCGTCGCCGAGAGAGGTTGTACCCGTCTTTGAGAGGCCAATGATGAAGATTTTAGAGTGGAGGTTTTGGGATGTCCTCGTGGTGTGGTGGGCAAGGACTAAGATAGGGACAAGTATAGATATTACTACAAAGAGTGCATATTCTCGAAACCGATGCATTTTGCACGCGAAAAAAGACACAGCTATGCAGAGGGGGGCTAACACGAACATGAAATACCGTCGAGGAGTGTTGAAGGCTCGTCATCTCGCAAATTACCATAGATACCTTGAGCGGGAGATCAAGGACACCGCGTGCAAACCAAAGGTGCTCTCCACGATGCGTGTCCCCGAGCAATGCCAAGAGGAGAAGGATTGGACCACGAGCTTACTGAGAGTATAGTTCGTACCGTAATTAAAGATTTTGGCACGTACGAAACGGGACGGATTCGAGAAGGCCGGGTACTGGATATAAAAAAGCGATGGTTTTTGCTTGAAAAGTAGACTTTAATTCAAGGGTCCAGTAAGAGCATTGATCGGCTCGTGCACGCTGACAAGGACCCAAGCTGGATCACGCTAAGAACAACCAATTTCTTAGCAAAAAGCTTGTTAGCCATTGCCTTGGGAATATTTACAGCATCTCTTCAACTCCGGTGGTTAGCGTAGCCACCTCCGCACGGCCTTTTTGTAGGGGATATTTTGGTATTTTGCTGTTTAGGGGGAAGTTGACAAAACACGCTAACCACAGGATGCACCAGGATGCTGTACAATGGCAAGCACTGAAAGGTTCTACAATTTAAATAGTAGATTTAGAGACTCGATGAGGTGTGTATACTTGCTTTTGCCTGATGATTGTCTCCCACTTGAAAGATTGCTGATATAAGCGCTGGAAGTGGGTATGTAAACCGTTTGATCTGCTCTTAGAATCCCTCAGAATAAAGTGTGAAAAATAACGCGAATGGGTATGTTCTCAAGTGTTGCATGAATTATGATGCTGGCTTTGTCTCTTTGATCAAGAATTTCAGAGTCGTTCTTTACTGTCGATCTGATGTCCGTGCGCAGATATCAGGAAAGAAGAACTCGTGTATTGATTGATCTATGAAAGAAAAGAGACTATATATACATGATATTGGTGCAGGATCGGCGGGGGAGTACGTAATAGGGAGTAGGTGATCGAGTCAAGTAGGGGTAGTGACTGAGTCGGGTGGCAAGACAACCTGATTCAGGTCGACAAATTCCCACTCCTCTTGAGCACACATTAGGGCATGTGTGGGGGCGACTACGTCTTCAGATGAAATTTTCTGGTTGACCTCTCATATAGCTTCAAAGGATACGTAATCCGCCGACCCATCTCCTCGCTGAATTCGTAGTGAAACTGGCGGTTGACGCGGAGAAGCGCTCTTGGTATATCATAGCCGATATCTAGAAGGGAACTGTGCCCAGAGACATTTTCAATGCCAGTATCGGGTCCGATTAGCATCCCGTATATCAGATCGCGTATCTCTCTTGGAAGCTCCAAGAATGGAAAAGGATCTGTGCAGTCAGATGGAGGGACTATTTTGATAATAGGTGTGTCTGGTAGAATAGAGCAAAATTTTCGACTCTGCCTCATCAAGTCCGCCCAAATTTTCTGCTTGGCCGTTTTGCGGTGTAGGTATTTCGAGCGTGTTGGGAGATGGGCAAAGAGAAGGAGGGTGCGAGCACGGCACTTTCGTCGGTCTCGGTTGGATCGCTTGAAACGGGAGCTATACTTCGTTAGGCGAAATAAATCTCGGCATAAGCTTAGGGGAAGCCTTAACAAAGTTGTATTATGCTTATTGGAAAATTATCCAAGCCCCTCTCCTTGCAACGTCAAAATGGGCCCTCAGGTTATCGATAAGAACTAACAAATTAGATTAGCTGAATTCGGTACCCGTGCTCAGAAATATGGTGGTCCCAATTGGAGAGGTTCGAATTTGGGCAACGGTAGGGCTTAGGAGGAGCTGTTTCGTAGTCTTGTTTGGGGGGACGTCGCATTGAGTCTTCTGAACAAGATCTATATTAATTCTAGCACGATTGGAAGGCATGGTGGTGGTGTAATTGGTGATTGAATTCTACATAGATACACGCGTTGATTTGAAAACGGTGTTCCCACCTACTCTGAGGACCCTGACGTTGCAAGGGATAGAGAGCGTAATATAGTAACAAATTGCAATCGCCTCTAGGTCGGAATTTTCTTGATCTGTGCGCCTTTTAGTATTGACTAGTTTGTAATTAGTGGCGTCTACTACCATGGCTTAGTTAAATCTATAATTAAGTTAATCGTTCGGTAAGGCTCTTGATGAGGCTCTTATTAGAATTTAACGTCGCACAATGAGTGATTAATTTTGGTAGGTGGTCCGAGTGGTTCAAGCAATCACCTCTGCTACCACCCCTATCGCGACTTTGGTATATAGTGTAGTAATAGTCTTCTACTCCTCCAGATCCTCAATCGGCGCCCTCCACTCAATCGACGTTTTCTACGCACAAAAAGTTAAGATTATGACATTATAGAGGGCATGAAGTTGCGATAGCAGTGTCGCGACTAGGGTGGGTAGAGTCGCCATATTACTAGAAGTTAATAATCGCGCGTGTATATAGGAGCTCCAGATTAATCTAATTTCTAAACCAGGAGCTTCTGATTAGAAGTCGTTAATTCTACCGAACGATTGCATTAGAATCAAATTTGAGCTTCAGATCGGCTATGTTCTGGAGCCTCCGGATTGGTTCTGAAATTGCAACCGGACGGCCCCTAAGGCTACAGTAGAGGCGAGGACTACTGTTCCGAAAATAGCCCCAAAAAGCACCGAAAAGAGACATTGATAAATAAGCCTGGGCCCTGTACTGCACACCCCATAGCGACGTGTTTAGTAAAGCAGATCACTTTCCCGATCTCACGTTATCCCTTTGTGTGACAAAATGCGATTTTTGATTGGGGTGTATTTAGCGTCCTGCTTCAGCTAGCACACCTTAGCGTTTTGGTAGACCCTATCACCAAAAACGCGAAAACCGACCTAATGGAAGGATGCTTTAAAAGGCTACTGTAAAAGGTCATTAAATATATATTTGCGAGGAAGCTGGGCAGAAAGTCGTGATATATAACGTTATGGGTATACGTTCCTGGCCCTTTAGCCAGGCTTCCTTAATATGCTTACTTAGCACTACCTGCTATACAGCTACTAGAGCCACTGAAGCCTCTAGAGGCTGTATAACTATTGCCGCCAAGCTATTGTGTATATATTGCGTCGCTTAGAAGGATTATAGATAAGATTCCTAGGCTTTGGGTGCTTTTAGAGGCTTTAGAGGCTTTAGAGACTTTAGAGACGGCATAAGGATGACATTTTACAGAGGATTTAATGATTAAATAGAGGGCGATAATATTAAAGCTTCTTAATTAACTATACTACCAAATATTCTATATACAGGCTTCCTAGCTACGTCGCTGCTGTTTACCGCAATATTTAAGCGTTAATGAGGCGCCGGCACCCCTGCCGCCAGGCAATCGCACTGACCAGAGGCTTGAACACCAAGTCATATACAGTATAGAGCCTCTAGATTGGTTTGAGAGGCTTGCATATACGAAAAGTGCGAGAAATCTTGCTACACGAAGGGATGCGCACGATGTGGGCATCTAGCTGGTACGTAGGTACTAAAATTAACTGGAGCTTTGAATTCACACTGTCGCGTGCGTGAAAAAACCAAAAGTATAAATACACCGAACAAGCCCGGCAATGGCCGCCTCCTAAGTGCAGCCTAGGGCAATTCATCTAACTCTATCAATTGAAGTACGTGAACAAAATGGTCGCGGCCTCTATTGTTGCCAAAGTCCTTTCGCAGGCCATTACCCTTGCGACACACAGCTGGGAATATGGCACCGTAACCGAAGCATTGATGGAATGGCAGAATCCAGAGTACTCGGTTTTCGGCGCCAACCCATTTCCAAACGGTAAGATCCTGAAGCTCGACATTAACAAGGTTGAGGCGTTGAGTTATGTAAAACCACATATCCGCACGGATAATGTGACGCTGGTTGATGGCGATGGTGAGTAACATCTCCTACACCCCTGCCAGAGAAACAGTAAAATCTTCATCCACCTAACGGCAACGACACTGACTCTCCTAAAAGGCGCATCAGGTGATCCTGCATCTGTTGGCGTTGCAGCTCTCTTGATTGGCCAAACGTATCCCGAATACACGGCAGCAGCGGAGCGACAAGAAGCGCATCTCATTAACGACGTCCCACGCTGGCCTAACGGTGCCATTAGTCAACGCGAAGCATACGCCGAGCTTTGGGCCGACTTCGTGTATATGGCGCCGCCATTCCTAGCTTACTACGCTGTTGCCACGGCAGATGTAGATCTTCTCAAGCAGGCAGCCCAACAGTGTTTGCTGTATCGTAATGTGCTATCGGCCGACCTAGGACCGTGGCATCATATTATTGGCCCCAGTAGTCAGGATCTTGGACTTTGGAGTACTGGAAACGGTTGGGCGGCCGCAGGGATGGCGAGGGTGCTAGCGACCATGATGAAGTCTCCATTTGCTGAAGCAACTAAGAATGAGCAGAACGCATTGATAGCTGACATCAAGGCTATCATTGATGGGGCGATAATACTCGACACCGACTCCAGTGGCTTGTTGCGGAATTATCTCAATGATACGACCTGGTTTGGCGAAATATCTGGAACTGCGATGCTAACTGCGACCTTGTATCGCATGGCTGTCCTTGCTCCGTCGACGTTCGGCGTGAAGTACACGGACTGGGCGAATAAGAAGGTTCAGGTTGTGGATAATTGCATCAACAATACAACGGGAATTGTAGCACCTGCGATTAATCCGCTGTGGTGGGGAGATAGAACGCCGTTTACAACAGGATCACCCGAAGGACAGAGCTTCGTTGTGCTGATGCACGCAGCACATCGTGATTGGAGTTGGAAAGGTGGCTGGAAATAATGACAGGCTTTTAGCTGCGAGAGACCTGTGACATGAAGGAATTTCGAACGACTGGAGACGCAAAGGAAAAAAGCTCATAGATGCGCAACGCTTTCCTCCCTTACGCAGATTTTTCTTGACATAACCCAAAAGCAGCTTATAATATTGGGAGGTGGAAGGTTTTGTAGACAAAATTCTAAATATTTGAAAATTTGCTGCGATTTGTGGAGCATTAAAAGCTTGAATGAGATTGCTCTAAGAGATGTCCGAAAATAGAATTGCTCAAGTTGTTGGGGGCTTCGGGCTGGAAATTGGGCTGGGGCCTGGACGAAGTTGAGGACTAGGACTAGGACTCGTACTTAGTCCGGGACTGGGAAGAGGACTGGATCTGAGCCTTTGACTGGGGCTCGGGTTATTATTCTCGACCACTCCTTCCAGGATCGCACTATCAACTGAGGCATGCTGGACGACCGGATTTATATGAGAAAGGTTACCCTTCATTTCATAGACATTTCTATGACTATTGCGGGATGAAGAGGTGTGCTTGCGATCACGATAGGCTTTTTCCTCGGCTTGCTCCTCAGCTTGCTCCTCAGCTTTTTTGTGGTATTTTTCGTACTCTTCTGTAGTATCGTTAGAGAGATGACTGTTGAGGAAATTCTTAAATGTTCAAATCCGTCGGGGGGAACCTTACCCCGAAAACTCTCCCACCCAGCAAGCAAAGGAAGAGCTAAGAGTAGCATGGGCAAAAACTGGCCGAACCCCCATTCTTTCTCGCTCCCGTTAATAGTCACCGACGGGTTTCCCAATGCTTGCGTCCTGCTAAGTGCTCTGCCTCCAAATACCAGACCGTAGATTGCGTAGGTTGGTGCGATAATCCAATTTCGAATAGCACCCCACCAAACCAACCAACTACCTTCGCGTTTATTTTCCAGGAAATACATGGCTACCATTACTGAGACGTGTCCTCCAATAGCTCCGATAAGAAGGGCTCCCCATCTACCAGCAAAGGCGGCCCTGAAATGTGGTCTGTCACCTTGGTAGAAACAAGCCAGACTGGAAGATGCATGAAGACCGGCGAGACCGTAGGAGTAGGCTATGTATGACGTATAAGCAAGAAGCCCCAGATTGGCAAGCATTAAGATAATGCGCGGTAGGGAAGTCCATCTGTTCTTAACAAAATAATTCCTCAGCGCAACAAGGGTCAGGAGATGGGTGACAGTAGTCAGGAACGCCAATTCGACAACAATTTGAAAATGGTAGATGGACAGTTCGCAATGCTTGAGTAGAGCGGTGAACTGAACAGCCAGGCCTGTCAGAAGCTGAGTATCGCTAAAGGCCAACAAGTTCTTGCTCAAGATTTCGAACCAGAACATGTGAGTACGCCAGGTACACAGCTCCCTAGCATAGTCTTTGTCTGGCATCTTGCAGCTCTTCCGGACAAACCTGCGAATAGCGTTATATCTCTCTAGAAACATAACAACAAAAGCTAGGATGGATGCAAGACATGTTGTGACTAGGAACGAAATGATGACCTGTAGAAGTGTTACTACCATGAGCCATTTCTCACATTGCGCAGATCTTACACCTATTCCGGCGATATCTGGATTTGCGCTAACGACGTTGTCTGTCGCAGAGCAGTTGGAGTGGATATTCTCGCATTTCAGCACCATGATGATGTTTGGAGGTTTACAGCGCGAGAATCACACAGAGGGGACGCAAGACTCTTATCTGCATGATACCTGTCTTCAGCCTCCAGAGCTGAGACTGCGGTAAGGCCATACCGGCAAGGCTGTGAGTTTCGGGTTGTAAGAGGTGTCCGCTGAGGAATAGAGGCGTTCGTAGCACTGCCACAAGTGCTATTCCAAAGCAAGTGTCGCTGGCTTTGCATGCAGCCACCGACGGCTGTATTCGTAATTTGGCGCCGGCCGCGCTCCAGAAGAATTTCCCGAATATAAATCTCACATGCGATGACTGTTCGTGAAGGTAAACAAGCTTCTGTTAGCTAGGGTGCAAAAGGCTGTGTATGTTACTCCTGGACTCAATCTCAAACCTCAAACATTTTTTTTTTGCGAGGCCCTTGGGATGCATACTTGAAACGACGAGCAATCTATATGTATACGTAGGCGTTTGTTCTCTTTTCATTTAATAATCACGAGTCTATATATTGAGAAGTAAAACCATGCTAACGCAAAAGTAACGCAGAAAAATGCATAATGCGAACGCCGATACAAATGCTCAAGAAGACAATCCTCTAATCCATGTCTTCTTGGCTTAAAATGTTTTATCAAGAGCAGAGCATTTGCCGACTAGCCAACCACAGAGCGGAGCCAGTCCGCCTCAGAACGAATACACCAAAATTGTTAGTTGCTGGATCTTGGGTGCATGCCATACCTCTACATCCTAGGGCACGGTTCCTATAGATGTGCATCTTGCGAAGTGCGTTCTGGCGAAGATTGCAGCAACCCCGGACCTTAGTCTTTTCGGCCCTTTGATATAGGCAGTCCGTTTGAAACGCCGTTTGCCTTGACTCTACCAATACCAAATTTTTCTGACGCAGGTGGCTTTGAGGGAATCGTCAAGCAATTGATCCCCAAATATCTGCAAATACTACTGATGACGAGCACAGCCCAATTTGCGTACACAATAGCAGCGAAGACAAAATATCCGCGCAAGTACCACACCTCAACTTCTGCAGATACCGGACCCCAGGTTTTACCAGGCAATGGAACGTAGGGATGGTTTACAAGAACGGCTCCGCCGATGAGAGGTGCTAACATGACCGTCCAGTAAGGGAACGGTTGACGGGTGAGATGGGCGAGAATGATTTTTGTTGTCATACGTCCGAATACGAGGGACATGGTCAAGCAGAAAAGGACCAGGCGGTTACTTCTGAGAAGATTGGAGTAGGGAGATCCCAGCCACGCAGTAGTAGCAACCACAAAGATGACCATCGGCGTCCATTCGAGAAAAAGTGGTGCCAGAGGCAAATTTTGGGCACGCCGGGCGCGAGCTACGTTGACGACACAAGCTGGAAGGTGTGCGATGAGGAAGCTGATTATAAGTATCGGTACCCAGAGGTCCCGGAACGTGGTATCGCCCAAGTATGTTTCAAAAGATGGAAAGTGGGTGACCAGGGGAGTGGACCAAATGGCCGGCCCGTAGTACCCGGAGAGGAGCATAATGGTACAAGCAAGGATAAGACCCTCTGTCGGTGTGTCAGTGTGAAAACTCCTTCGCTGCCAAAAGAGTCAAGGTATGGTAGAGATCATGTGCATTCTGCTTACCAGTTGGTCCATTGAAATATCCTAGATAGAGTGTATGGGTATGGTATGTCTCCCAGGTGGAGAAGAACATGGGGAGGCATGGTATTAATGCCGTAAAAGCGCCAGTCCGCGTAGGGCCATATCCCATAGCTGCCGTCTCGAGAAGACTGCCGAGGGTACAATTAAGGGAGTCGATACCGTGGCTTTATGTGATCAGCTTGAAGGGAAATATAATTTCTTGGGCGCGGGCAAGGCTTCGGCTTACTCAAAAAGCTCACCCAATCCGCTTGATGTGCCAGTTCTCCGCGCCTGTTTGCCATCGACATTATCCATTGTTGAATACCTAAGTAGCCATATATTAGCACGGTCCTAGACCAATCAGACAGGGAACACTAGAGCTTACATCCACAATCCGAATGCAAAGCTATAGTACAGCCACGACGGACCCTATCGCTCAACAGTATACCGTCAGCTTAGCCAAGTATCAAGTATGTGAACAACTCTTCAAAACAACATACGGGTCCGACCAAATCCGGCACAAAAATCTCTAGTAAAGCTACATTCGCGAGAATGAAGAAGAAGCCAAGTAGTGTGACCATATTCGGCGCGAGCCATAACGGAAGTAGTTCGACAAATCCATTCCACTATGCACACCAATGTAAGAGATGGTATTGACATAATCGAGGCTATGCGGTATAGTCCGTACGTAGTGCTTTAGGATGTATCGCGATATTAGCGATTTGTCCACGCTGGAGTACTTGTAGGTTTTCAGGTGAGAGAGAGCCTCGTCTGAGACACATTCATGCGCCGCGGTCTCTATAGTATCCCATTTAGCGTTAGCAAATACCTATTGTCTCCTTTCTGTGAAAGGCTTGAAATGCGCGCTTGATCTTGGATCTGAACTTACTGCTGCCCGGCATGGTTGTATGGGTCGCAGGTAAAGGTAAAGACATAGGCGAGATGAAAACCAAGAACAGTAGGAGTAGGTAGGTCTAAGTTGATGATGCTATAATGCCATGCCACAAACACACAGTGATGGCGTCTTTCGAGTACCAACTTTCGTGGTCAATCGGCACGTCAGTTTGGCCAGGGCCTCGGCGATTGGAGATCGACCCTCAGGGACCAGCAATCTTCGGCACCAATCGATCGGCAGATGAAAAGTACATCTATATCGAGACGTCCATTCTCCATCATCATCACTTCCATATTCAATCTCAATCATCATAATCATTCAGCCTCCATATTTTTTTTACCTTACGAAGCGGCCTTAAATGGCTGATAGTCGTACAGAAGAGTGTGGGAAGCCTTGTCTGCCGCTCTTCACTACCTCGCCCTATGAGGCCCATCTTCTCGTCGGATACTGATGAACGATCCACTCATTTTCGAATACACGCATGCATTTCCATAGCATAATTAATCAAGCATTTACTCCTGACTCCATAGTAAAATTCCCGTCCTTTCCGGATATGTCTCTTGGCACTTATCTTGGTCAAGTTTCACAGCCAAGTCCAAATATAAGCTGGTGTTGTTCGACTACTTCTTGCGTTGAAGAGAAAAAGTCGCCTATGAGATGGCGCAAGAACAGGAACGCATGTGGACAAGCCGGAACTCCTAGAATCCATTGTAAAATGAGCCAGAATGGAATCACATGTTTAAACTATTTTACTTATTTCGGCTCTCGCTTATTTTGAGACAGGATGAGTGAGCGAGATGAGAGCCTTCAGCGGCCTCGAAGCATGTCACTAATAAAATCCTTCGAATCCCCGTGGCCAAAGGAGAGTGTATCATAATTGGCTGAACTTCATTTAGCAAAAGGACGTGATCCTTGCGTGGATGTAGTGTATTCAATCTCCTTTATGTTCCTGTTCGCTTTTCTGAACTTGGTACTATGGTTAATTCTCAAGCAGTCATCACCTTTTTTTCGATGTTTCTGCCATAAACTTAGGCAAGGGCAGAGAAATCCAGGCTTTGGCAATACTTTCTAAATTTGTTGAAAGCCAAGCCGAAGCGAATGAAGCTGGGTATTCTAAGCATGAAGGGAACTTTAATGCGCACTTAAGCTCAATAATTTATTTGAATTCAACTAGTTTGCATTAGTCTCCTATCGAAGGGGTTGATATTTTTATATTTTGGAAGCAAGAGGAAAAGCGCTTAGTAGGTTCGTGCAGTCACTGGGCGGGGTTGAAGTTCGCTGTGAAGGATTAATTATTAATCGAGTCGGTGGCCTTCTTAATATTACTTTATAAGCTTTACTTACTCTACACGACTTATATTCTACTGTAGTCGAGCCTTATAGAATTACGCCCGTCACTAACTATAGTAGTTACTTGATCGCGTCTTTTCCTATATAGCCTAACCGTTAGTACTATATACGACCCTCTACCTTTTAGTTTAGAGGCTTTAATAACTGTTTAATAACTACTTTAATAATAATTATTATTCATTGCTTAACATCCGATTTGTATCCCTGATGGGCCCACGCGGACTACTCCTTATATACATATGGGGAGAAACTCCATTTGAGAAAACCCCGTGATCCATCTCCCAGCCTTTTGGGACCCGCCTGCTTAGCCTGCGAGTTACCTGTGGTGCTCTTCTTCCTTACTTTTTGGCTTCCTTGGGAACTACTGCTGCCATAATAAGCCTACGGACGCGCTAGTATTATGAACTTTGCTCTACTACTATAGAGGGCGCCTATTGCTCGCCCCTTTACCTTCTATTACTATTTCCTTTATAACCCGGAACTGGTCTAATATATTTTAGCTAATAAGCCACTAGGTAACCGCCTTAAGGCCTTTTTATATTAATAGTAGTATGTTATAGTTCTCTATGCTAGCTACTAGAAGTATTACTTCTTAGTTAGTGCGTAAGGGGCATAATAGTATAATATGTTTTAGTGTTTATTTTAGCTAGCTATATTTATACCTAAGGCTACCTACTAAAACTCCTACCTAGTGCAGCTAATCTTTTAGTCCTATTATTTCTATCCTTAAAAGTATTGCTATTATATTTTCTGCCTTTATTAGGCCTTCTTAGAGCCCTTTAGTATTTACCCCCCATAGTATTAACTATGCTATAGCTTGGATTCCTCTTGCCTAAGACAGCCTTAGCACCTTCGCCTCCCATTTATCTCTCCAGCGTTAGTCCAACTAGTGTTATATTGCGTTAGATGGTTTCCTAGTATTCTTTTATGCTCTACTTTAGCTCCTTTCTCCATCTTACTATTGGCTTTGCTGGTCTCTTGCGTGTCTCCTTTCCTTTTCTATATAGGCCTAAGCCCTAACACGGCGCTATTATTCTTCTGCTTTCTCTACCTGTTTTACTAGTATATCTTCCCTACTTTGGGGTTGTCGTTTTATTCTCCTATAGGGCACCCTAGGGTTACTTTAATAATTAAGTTATATAAAATGCCTTTTATAAGTAGTGATTGTATTAGACTAGAGTAGATTTAGGCTAAAATCCACTCTACCTAGCTAGTAAATTGTTTAACTTTAAGGAGCTCTTTAGAGCTTTAGTATATTTATATACTAAGAATAGAAGGGCTTATAACGGGACTAGCCCAGTTACAGTAGGAATGTCTTGGTGAAACACTTAACAGATAACTATCTAAAACTGTTTGCAACTATTTACAACTATTTACAACTGTCTATAACTATCTATAATTATCCGCCACAATCCACCGTTTTTTACTAGCGCTATAACACTAAAGCATGTTAAAGACTGTTAAAGACCGCGTGCGTATATACACATATACTAACCACTAAGACCCTAACTGTTTAATTATATAATTCTCTTGTTATTCCTTTCTCTTCTTTATATAATATCTTATACTCTGCAAGAGCTATATACCCTTAGATTTAAATAGAATCTATATTATTCCTTTAAATCTCCCCTAAAGCCTCTTTACGCCCTTATATTACGTTGCGTTAAATAACTATTATTAAAATGGCAAACGAACCTAAATACCCTTTAATAACTATAAGCATTATATCCCTAATTAAGGAATAGTTAACTATAATATAACAGTCCTTTACGGATACCTTAGCTTAGCATTAGGCTGTACTAAAAGCCTAGCATTAGCAATTAATAAAAGCACTCCGCAAAGAACTCCGTAATATTAAGGTACTTATATTATAAACCCTAACAACAACACCTGTAAATAAGATTAAAATATTAATACCTAAACTTAGTTTATTAAATGTGAATACCAAGTTAGTAATAGTAGCTTAACCTATATCTATAATAAATTTAATACCCGCTATAAAATCTAAAAGGCTCCCTAATCCTCTAATGTTTAATAGAAATCAAAATAACCTATATCCCTTTATAACTAAGCTCCGTCTTAAACTCTTAATAAACTATAACTAATACCCTACTAAAGCTAGCAAGGTTAGCTATAGAATATCTTATTTAAGTAAAGACGCTATATATACTATAGATCCATTCTTCCATAATAGCATCTTTATTAGTTTTAAAATCTTTATCTCTCTGCTAAAATAAATATATAATAACGCTAGCCGTAAATATATAGCTGTTATTAAACTTAAAACCCTATAATAACAGAACTAAGACTTTACTAGCTTCTTTTTTAGAGTTTTTAGGCCTTATTAGTAAGCTAAATTAAAATAAAGCCGCTAGAGTTGATACCCTTTAATAAGCTATTTTAGATAAGATTAGAGCCCAGTTAATAGGTAGAGAACTACTAAAAAACCTATCTAAGTTTGCTATAATATATTAACAAATTAATAAGGACCTTTAATATAACAAACAGACTTATTTTCTAAAGTTAACTACACCTTATATCTAAAACTTCATAAAACCAGTATATACCTAGAAGCGCGATCCGTCTCTAAAACCCAAAGGCCCTATATACAACCCTATAGACCTTAACGCCGCTTAATCCTATATACCCTTAGGAACCAATAAACAAAGAACTTAAGCTATAAATAGAGAATGCTTTAGATATGGTAAAAAAATTTATTTATTTAAAAGCATTGCCGAACTTACCCTTTTAAAAAGTCCGCTATAGTTCCTCTTATTCCTTAAATTATACCCACTCTATAAATTATATTTAGTTGCCATAAAGTATCTTACCTTTAGTTAACTTAGAAAACAAATTATCCTAAGGCTAAGTCACGCCTTAGAATAAAAAGTATAAATAGAGTTTTCTCCCCACATGTATATAAGGAGTAGTCCGCGTGGGCCCAATAGGGATCCGAATCGGACGTTAAGCAATGAATAATAATAATAAAAAGTATAAGAGTATAAGTATCTAGGCTCTTCTAGCGCTAATATATAGCATAACTCCCTTAATATACTTAGCGAAATTTAAATACTTAGAAAATAGAAGAAGGTATAAATCCTAATAGATTAACGGAGCTACTAGCATAGGCTTTATTAATATAAATTATATAAAAACTTAACGCCTAAAATTAAGGAAACTTAATAAGCCTTAAGGCCTATCCCATGCGCTGTCGATAAAGGTCCAGTAGTAAGCGAACCAACCAGATCGTCTAGATTCAACGTAGTCTTGGCAAATTAAGCTAAAGATTTGATTAATTAATCGCGACACCAACCCGCAATAATAGAGTTCAAAATTGATCTATACTTGAGTCTATAGTCCTTTGATTCAATTAAGGTGTTCCTACACGTTTGCGACCCATTATAGTGATATAATCTAAGTGAGAAGCTATAGATTCTGTGGTAGAGACGTTTGTTTGAAATTTTGGTGTTCGCGCACAGGCCACATCGCTACTGGACCTCGACGGCGCATGGGATAAGGCTTTAATAGCAAACCCTTAATATATAGCAAAATAACGCACTACGCCTTAGTAAAAATGTAAATAGGTAAACACCTTAAATATATCTCCTTATTTATAACACTCTTAAAGCAATATAAAGTTATACTTAAATATAGATAGCTAAAATAACACAACCCCTTAATTAGTTGGGTTAAAGAAATACTAAAGTTATTACTTAAAAAACTATTTACCCTATAAACATATACACAACTATTTAAAATTAATATAATATAAATTGCCCTTGCTATAAACCTTAAGCCAATATAATAAAGCTATAACTACTAATTATAGTAAAGAATGTAAAAATATTTTGTTAAAACCTCTTAAAATTTATATAATATAAGCCGTACTCTTTATCTTATTAGCAAAAAGATAAAATTATAAAATCTTTACTATAAATATAAAAGATATTAAGAAAGTACTAGAACTAAAATAGTATATTAATCCTTAACCTCTTATACCTAAAGAATACTATAACCTAATTAATATATTTAAAAAACAATTTGCAAACTAACTAGCCCTATATTAAAATAAGTATAATTTTAAAATAGAACTTAAGCTAGGTATAACACTAAAGTTCGGTCTGCTATATAGTATATTATAAAAAGAACTGCTTATAATATAATAATACCTTAACAAGAATCTAGAAAAAGGATTTATTCGCCCTAGTTAATCTCTATTTACCTTACTTATAATATTTATTAAAAAGCTAAAAAGAGGCTTAAGATTCTATATTAACTATTAAGCTCTAAATATAATTATAATTTAAAACTAATATCTAATTCCCCTAATTTAAGAGATACTTAACTATTTAGTAAAGGTATAGTACTTTATAAAGCTTAATATAGTTACTACTTTTAATAAAAACTCGTATATATAAAGGAGATAAGAAGTATATAGCTTTTTATATATAATAGGGACTCTTTAAATACCTAGTAATGCTATTTAGTATAGTAAATGGTCCCAGTATGTTTTAGCAATATATTAATAATACACTTTATAAATTCCTTAATATATTTGCTACTATATATATTAACAATATCTTAATTTACTTATCCTTACTTTCTAAATATTAGAAATATATTAGAATAGTCCTTAAACACTTATAAGATATAGGTTTATAATACAATATTAAGAAATATAAGTTTTACGCGTCCAAAGTTATATTATTATTATTTATTGCTTAACGTCCAATTCGGATCCCTGTTGGGCCCACGCGGACTACTCCTTATATATATATAGGGAGGAAACTCTATTTAAGAAAACCCCGTAATCTATCTCCCCGCCTTTTAGGGCTCGCTTATAAGTCGCCTACGAGTTACTAGTAGTACTCTACTACCTTACTTTTTAACCTCCTTGGGAATCACTACTGCCGTAACAAACCTATAGACGCGCTAGTATTACACACTATACTCTACTCCTATAGAGTTATTAGGGGGCGCCTATTACTTACCCCTTTGCCTTCTATTACTATTTCCTTTACAACCCAGAACTGGTCTAGCACATTTTAGCCAATAAGCCACCGGGTGTAACGGAACCTTATAGCTTAGACTATGGTGGGTTCTGTTATTAGGCTGGGTATATAGGTACAACAAAAACAACAACGTAATAATAACTGGTGGAGTGGTTGCCCAACAGATTAACTCCAATTGTATTCTAAGATTTACTACAAGAAGAGAACTATCTACGGTAGGGACTAAGGTCCTTTAAATACATAACTATACTCCTAAGAAATCCTCTCTTGTATGTAAGGTACGTGTTATCTATATTAAACATAACATCCCTTCCATTTAATATAGTTAATATGTTCAACACCACGTGACCTCGGTTACCATTCCTTATTATATAGTTCCACCGGATCCATCCTAGACCATGCCTGTATTAACTAACTAGCTTCCGCCAACTCTTCTCTAAGTAGTCGTAACATCGTACTTAAAGCGTCCGTAATACTATCTCCCTCCTCTTTATCTTCGTCCTTAAAGATTCCTAATATCTCCAAGTCGTCCACTAGAGGTGTAATGTCCGTTTAACCACTTTGGTTAATATCCGTACTTACTATACCTAAAGCTTCTTCTTCTCTTTCCTAGGTTAAGCGTCGCCTTCGTACAGTCTCCTCCATACTGTTACTGGGTGAAGTGATGGCAATTCCTTGCTCTAGGTGTGCTAAAGAGGGGTTAGTTTGTGTTACGCTGGCAAGTCCTTTATCTTAATAACCCTCCTTTTACTCTAAGTGTACTAAAGCAAACGTTCAATCGTCCTATAATATTCGCTCTATTTCTGACGCTAAGTATACGCGTCCTATAACTCTTAACAGTCTTTAAGTTCCCTGAGTAACTTATTATAGGGTCTTATGTTCAATCTACTACTGTAAAGCTTAATAGTAAGCTGGCCTCCGCGCTCCTTAAGGTTTAACGTGCCTTAGAAGAGTCCGCACGCGTCCTTAAAGCTTAACGTTTAGCTCATGCTCGTCTTTAACGCCTTAAATGTGTCCGTGAGAAGATCCGTTCCAAGAAGTAAAAACTGGTTTAACAGGGTTTGTCTAAGCTAGGTAATAAAAGGATTAGCTCTCCTCCTATAAGGGAAACAACTCCAAGTAGCTCAGCAATTGCTCCTCTTAGGTCCCCCTTAGGTGGCTTGTTTTTTAGCAATCCTTCTTTATTAATATTACCTAACCTACTTTCTTCTAATACTCCTATACCTTTCCCATAGCGTTTCTTAAGTTGCTTAGTGGTTTCTAGGTAGTCTCACTGTAGCCTATCTACTTTACTTTATACTACGTTTTATTATCCACATCCTTATAACTAATAATCTTCGAAACTTGCTATTCGTCTTCCTCTTATTCTCTATACGTGTCTGCCTTATAGACTAGTGGCTTAACATTCCCGTATGCTAGCTCTAGCATTGCGACATACTATACAGGGTAGATTTTCATTTTGGCTAGTAGGTTCAACTTGTATATAACTAATAAAATTCTTTACTTAATTTCAAAAGGTCCTAGTCTAACGTGGTCTAACTTCTTACTTAGTCGTCAACTCTTAAAATTTTTATATAGTAGCCACACTCTATCTCCCTCCTTAAGATCTGGTCCCTCAGATCTCTTAGCATTGTAGTACCTTTTCATTCGTTCTTATACTAGTTTAGCTATTTCTTTAAGGTCTGTATAAAGATTCATTAACGTCTCTATTCTTTATTTAGCTGTGCTACTTGTCCTTTTTACTTAACGTGGCGATAATAATATTCTTGGCTCGTGCCCGTAATTCGCTTTAAATAGTAATGTCCCTATTCCTTCTTGTGGTGTTGTATTGTATATAAACTATATAACTGGTAACAACGATACCCAATTATTCTGTGCGTGATTAATATAGTGCCTTAGATACTGTTCTAGTGTCTAGTTTAGTCTTTCCGTTTATCCATCCGTCTGCGGATAATACGCTGTAGACGTTACTACGCAAACCCCTTATTCTGCTAGAAACACCTCCTAAAATACTACTATAAATCTTGGATCTCTATCCGATATAATCTTGTCTAGTACTCCATGTCTTACAAACACTTCTTTTATATAGATTCTAGCGATATCTTCTACTAATATCTCTTTAGTGCACGCTATAAAGTATCCCCACTTTGTTAGCTTATCTACTATTACTAAGATCGCGTTATAATCTTATCCCATAATAGGATCTCTTGACTTTAGTAACTTAACAATAAAGTCCTATAATATAACCTCCTATGGTCTTCCTAGTGTCTTAATAGGTTGTAGCCCTCTATACGGCTTATACCTTATCGGTTTGTTTCTTTGGTAATCTAGATATTCCCTTATAACTTATCTTGCTAGTCCCCAGATTCCTTAAATAATATACTCCTCTTAGAGTCTTAACACTAAGCCTATAGCTCCGTTATGTCCTTATATTATTCCCTTATAGAATTCCTTGACAAATTCTTCTGCGATAGACTTAGGTATATATATTACCTCTCTATTTTCGTATTGCTCTAAGTCTAGATCCTCTTCCTATGCCTCTTAGATCCTCTACGTCTAATTACTCTCTAGTAACTCGTAGATCTGACTTTCTTTAGTTGCTGTAATCTTTGGATAATTGTACCTAATTAATCCGTCTTGATCCCTTCGCAATAAAGCTCCTAATAGCTTTTCACTACTCTATAGTTCTGCTTTTCTGCTTAGAGCGTCTACTCGTGCATTGTCTATACCCTTAGTATGTTGAATTTCGAAATGGTATTCTATAAGCATTTCCACCCATCTAACCTGTCTTTGGTTAAGTTCCTTTATTGTTAGGAATCCTATAAGGTTCTTATAGTCCATTTTAACCATAAATGGTTTCTCTATGCCTTGTAAAAATGCTCTCTATTTTTTAAGTACTATAACTATACCTAACAACTCCTTATTGTAGATGTTATAGTTTAACTCTAGTGGTGTTATCTTCCAACTATAGTATGCTACTGGGTGCCATCCGTCTTAATGTTTCTATAGGAAGTATACCCCTAGTGCAAAATCTAATGCATCTGTCTCTATAACCGTCTCTAGACCTAGCTGGTAGATCTTAAGAACTAGCTCCTAGGTAAACAACTCTTTAACTCTCTTAAATAATTCTTATTGCTCCTTTCCCTATGCCCATGGTTCTTCTTTCTTTGTTAACTGTGTAAATGGCTTAATATCCTGTAACCATTACGCTATAAACCTTCTGCAGTAATTGCAAAACCCTAGGAACGATCTCAACTATATAACGTTCTCTGGTTTCTGCTAATTTACTATAGCCTTGATCTTTTTTAGATCTATACTAAGCTGGCCTAGTTTAATAATAAATCCAACAAAATTGGTCTTCCTAGTAAAGAACTCGTATTTTTTAATTGCTACTGGCATCTGTTCTTCTTGTAGTCTCTTTAAGACCCACTTAACGTGTTCTCCGTGTTCTTCCTCATTCTCTAAGTAGATAATAATGTTATTAAGATATACCATAACAAACTCATCTAGGTGTTCTCCTAATACACTATTAATTTACTTCTGGAACGTTACTAGTGCGTTCGTAAGCCTAAATTGCATAACTAATGGTTTATACAGTCCTTCCTTTGACCTAAAGGCTGCCTTCTATTCGTCGCCTTCCTTGATTCTAACCTAATGGTACGCCTATCTCAGATCTATCTTTGTAAAGATCTTTATATTACCTATCCTGTCTTAGATTTCGCTAATTAAGGGTAAAGAATATCTATCCTTCCTGGTAATGCTGTTTAACTGTCTGTAGTCTATACATATCCTAAGTTTTCCGTTCTTCTTTAGGATAAACAATACTGGATATCTTGCTAATAACTGTAACGGTCTAATATATCCCTTTCGTAAGTTCTTCTAAATAAACTCCTTAAGCGCTACTAACTCTGTTTTAGTAAGCTTATAGATTGGAAAGAACTTTAGACTTATTTTCTCTTCTAATTCTATCTTGTGGTCCTAAGCTGCATGCTCTAACAACTTTTTACTTTCTGGTAACCATAACTTTTTACCATACTTGTGGTATCTCTTTGGTATATAACTTAAGCCTCGCTTAGTCTCTTTATACGTTACTCCGACTTGGTACTATACTAACTTGGTTTGCTATCGCACTTTACGCCATTATATATCCCTAATATTGACTTGACCTATAACCCAATTAATCTTTAGATTGTACTCCTATAACTAAGGCATTCCTAGTATCGCCTTGTCCTGTCCTAATAGTAGGATATTAAAAGACATTCTAACTAGTCTCCCTTTAATAGTTATCTAAATAGGTCCTGTTTTGAGATTAATAACGCCTCCTCTATAGGCTATCTAATCTCCTAAAATTGTTATAAGTGGATATAGGTGTTCCTTCTGTCTATATAGTAACCCTATCCTTTCTACTACCTTTGGTGATATGTGGTTTCTTGTTGCTCTACTATCTACCAACGCTTTGAACTGCTGATCTTGCCACTTAGCTCTTAAATTTAGGTATTATCCTTAAATTCCTTTAAGGGTTTAAGGTTCTAATACTGGTTCCCTCTGGTCCTGTGCGCCTCCCCTTTTCCTAACTATTGGCTGCTCGATCCTGCTTGTACTTGGTCTACTTTTGGCTAATACTTAGTTTATTTCTTTTCCTCTATGTGCTATGGATAAGTGTTCTCTGGGCACTTCTACTACTGTTGTCCGTCTAGGTATTCTTCTGTAAGAAATCTTCCTAGTTAAAGTGTTAAGTCCCCTTAACCTTGTACTTCTACTAGGTGCCAACTATATATATACTTAGCGTTCCTAAACTGCTTTTCCTCTAGTGCCTAATATATCCTTACTAGGTACTTCCGGTTCTTATCTTTAGGTGCTCTATATATGTTACACGTGTTATCCATATAAGCTATCCACGATAGTATATAATGCGCTACGTTTTTTAGGTTAACTCTTAGTTTGTCTTTATCCTTAAGTTTAAACCTATACCTAGTTAACCTAACCACTGGTATCTCCGCTGCGGGTACTAAGATTTATCATTTACTTTTCTAGTCCCTAGACCTCTCTTCTAGGTTTCTTAATATTATAATTAATGCTTCTTTAATATGACTTATGCGTTTCTCCGTAATAGGTTGGTCTTAGACAACTTTTTTGTCCAGCTATATATAAAAGTCTTCCTACTTGTTACTGTGTTGTTGCCTATACCACTTTCCGTACAACTGGTTTAGTGTATATGGTCTATCCATTAGAAAGTACCTTGTTATCACTACATTATAACATCCTTTAGTATATCTTTCTTTAAACCTGGTTAGGATATCTAGATCCTCTTCTTATTCCAGTTTATCTAACTACTTTGCCCTAGGTGTCCCTGCACTTGGCCTATTAGTAACTCTTTGTACGGGTACTCTGTCCCTTATATAACCTAGCATAGCTAATCTCTTGTCTAGCTTTTGCTCTTGCTATATAATAATTCTTGTTCTGAACTTATCTATAGTTTCTTATTTTCTGCATCTTATAACTAGATCTTCGTAACCGTCTTGTTTTTTAATCCTGGTATTAACTATTCGATCTTTAGGCTGAACACTACATTTACCTGGGATTGCTAACGTTCTTACTTATTCTCCAAACTCGTAGTTCTTAAACTGGCGTCCTATACTTATTCGTTTATTACTAAACTAAGTTGCTGCCCTTTCCCATCGGTTTTTGTCTGTTGTGGGTCCTTAGGTGTATCTTATCTCGCTTTAAGAATCTTAAGCTTCTTTTATCTCTTCTTAAGAATCTTAAGCCTATGGCCTTTTACCTTTATTAAGTAATAAGCTAGTACTAGCAGTTATCTACTTGCTTAGTTTCTTCTAAACATTGCTCCTATTATCTTGCAAAGCGATGGAAATCGTATCCAACAGTGTTATAACATCCGTTACTGAACCTCGTTTGGTAATAGTCTCAGTCTCTACTTTTGTTGCGTTATTAAGGTTTAAGTGCTCCCAGCTAGCCTCCTTTTCGTCCTTATTACTGTTAATTAATAAGTACTCTAACTCTATTATTATTACTACTGATCTTTGTCTATATATTACTGTGACATCTTAATCTAGCTTATAGAGTTGATCTTATTCTTTATCTAACTCTCTGGTTTCTTTAAGTCCTTTTAACTCTAGCTCTTATGGCTAATAGCCTGCGCCGTATTTAGCGTCCTTATAAATTCGGCATGCGTTGTTATAACAATATACAAAATTGTTAATTGAACACTCTTTTGTTCCTTATAGTGCACTATCATCCCTCTATACGTACGTGCCGTCTGCTGGTCTGGTTCCCTTTACCGTATAGTTACTCTAACCACCTCTACAGTCTCTGGCAAAATAACCCTGTTTTCTATAATTTATGCAAGCTCTATCTTTAAACCATTTTTCTTGCTATGGAGTCCGCCTAAATATCTTCTACTACTAAGATCCCTGGTTTGGCCTCTGCTCCTGGGTTCTTTAATCACTTAATCCTTAACCTCTAGGTTTCCATAGTTTCTTTTCCCATCTTTAGGTTTCTTTAGTACCGCTTAGGTCCATTGGCTCTACGCCATTCCATAGTTTTTAACTCTATGTCTATCGCTGCGTACTCTGCGCCTTATACGACTGTGAAACTCTATCTTGCCCTCTCTTGGCTTATTCCCTTTAGTAGATCCTGTTATCGATCTTTATTAACTAATCTATTAACTCCCTTAGAGTGTCCGCATCTTCCATTAGGATAATTGCGTCCTGGACTTTAGCCTTAAGTCCTTGTTTATACTATACCATAAGCGCCTTATTATTCCACTTAACCTATATAGCTAGTGTTTAAAACTGTATTGTATACTTAATTGCTGAAGTGCGCTGTACTAAGTTTTGAAGCTTTTATTCCGCAGTGGTTATGGCTTCTAGGTCTCTAAATATCTATGTTAATCGCTCTGCAAACCCATTCTAACTGGCAAATATATACCGTACATCCTAGTTAGTAGTTGTTATGCTATTAGCCTATATTTCCATAAGATACGGCTCAAACCACTTAAGTGCCCTTCCTGTTAGGAACAATCCTACATAGGCTACTTAATCTAACGATGTTACTAACTTCGCTCCTTCCTATACTACCTTAAAGTATATCTGCGTAAGAAATCCTTTAAGCTTCAACTTCTCTCCTAAAAATCGTTTAATTAACAGTAACTTGACCTTTACTGCTCTAATTCTATTAATGCGTTCTTTAAGTATCCTATTATTATCTTATAAGTGATCAACCATTTCCTGTAACTGACCTCGCGTAACCACTTAAGAATCCCCCTTGTCTATACTGGTATTACCTGGCCCTAAGGTTATGGCTCCCGTCAACGCCGTCGTAACTAGTGCTGCTCTTAGTGGCATGTTGTTTGAGTTTGTTCCAATACCATAACCTTAGTAGTGAATATGTAACGGAACCTTATAGCTTAAACTACGGTGGGTTCTATTATTAGGCTAGGTATATAGGTACGATAAAAACAACAACGTAATAATAACTGGTGGAGTAGTTGCCTAATAGATTAACTCTAATTATATTCTAAGATTCACTACAAGAAGAGAACTATCTATAGTAGGGACTAAGGTCCTTTAAATACACAACTATACTCCTAAGAAATCCTCTCTTGTACGTAAGGTACGTGTTATCTGTATTAAACGTAACGTCCCTTCTGTTCAATATAGTCAATACGTTTAACACCACGTGACCTCGGTTACCATTCCTCGTTATATGGTTCCACCGGATCCATCCCAGACCGTGCCTGTATTAACCAACTAGCTTCCGCCGACTCTTCTCTAAGTAGTCGTAACATCGTACTTAAAGCGTCCGTAACACCGGGTAGCCGCCTTAAGGCCTTTCTATGTTAAGAGTAGTGTATTATAGTTTTCTGTGCTAGCTGCTAAGAGTATTGCTTCTTAGCTAGTGTGTAAGGGGCATAGCAGTATTATATATTTTAGTGTCTGTCTTGGCCAGCTATATTTGCACCTTAGGCTACCTACTAGGACACCCACCTAGTGAAGCTAATCTTTTAGTCCTATTATTCCTGTCCTTAAGAGTGTTGCTATTATATTTTCTGCCTTTGTTAGGCCCTCTTAGAGCCCTTAGGTATTTACCCCCTATAGCGTTACCTATGCTACGGCTTAGGTTCCCCTTACCTAAGTCTACCTCTATACCTTTAACTCCTATTTGTCTCTCCAGCGTCGGTCCAACCAGTATTATATTGCGGTAGATGGTTTTCTAGTACTCTTTTATACTCTACTTTAGCTTCTTTCTCTCCCTTATTATTATCTTTGCTAGCCTCTTACGCGTCTCCCTTCCTCCTCTATATAGGCCTGGGCCCTAGCGCCGCACTATTCTTCTTCTACTTTCTCCACCTATTTTCCTAATATATCTTCCCTACTTTAGGGTTGTTGGTTCCTTCTCCTATAGGGCACCCTAGGGTCCCTCTATAGTTTGTTTAGGTGTGTCTTAATATACTTTATAATATTAAAGTTATGTTCCTTTTACACCCTTTATATTGCATCGGCTTTAATATATAGTTATAAGGGGGGAATATTGGCTTCCTTCTTAAGCAGTGCTATGGCCGTTTGCTTATACCCGCCTGTTATACTCCTAAGGCAGGCTGTTTGGACCTTTTAAAGTAGTTTAAGGAGTGATTTAGGGGGGCCTTTCTTAGTTTCTCTAGTGGCCCAAATGCTAGATCTATACGTTATGGTTAGCCAGACAACTACTATATATAGTAGGCGTGACCTCTGGAAGTATGGACCCTATATAAAATTAACAATCCTGGATATAGCGATATACTATACTTAGCCCTTATAGGCTGCTTGCGCCGTATATACGCTCTACTAGAGCTTACTGTTTACCCACACTCCTAATACCCTTAGGCCTTAAACCGGTTAACCCCTAAAGCCTTAGATATAGATTATATGCTAAAGATCTACAGATTGGTTACGTTTTCTTATAAAATGGATTAGCTAGTATTTCTTTAGTAAGAATTAGACTCCATATTATCTTGCCTATTCTATATAGGTGTCGTGGGCTTTCTCTAGTATCCTACAGTTCTCTGCGGCTGTTGGCCTATATATAATTAGGTTTATATTATTAACAAAGCCTATCCCCTAGGTCGCCCCTTCCTTAAAGGTATTAAGCAGGTTGCTTATAAAGAAGAGGAAGAGTATAGGCGATAGAGGTAATCCTTATAGTATTCCTATTACGACTATAATAGGGGGGCTCTAGTATCCACTAAAGACTAGTAATATTTCTTTCTAGCCTATAAATTCTTAAATAAATTAAATAATCCATTCTGGGAAGCCCTTTGCCCTAAGGATATATAGGAGACGCTTATAGGGTATATTATTATAGGCGCCGCTAATATCTAGGCTAAGTATTAATACTATAAAGTCCTTTCGCATAGCCCATGCAGTTTTAATGGTAGTAGCGAGTAGTATAAGTACTAATAGTGTTAAGCGATTCTTTCTTGCCCCTATTTGGCTTTGTGGTAGTAGGGCGTATTCCTCTGCCATATCTACTATATAGTCCGCTATAACCTTTTCTAAGATCTTGCTTAGGGTGTTTTTTAAGGCAATAGGGCGGTAGCTTTCTAGGATTAAGTAGTCTGCTTTGCCTTCTTTTTATAAGACAACCGTCGTTATGGATCTTCTAAGTCGCGGGTAATAGCCTATTGCAAAGTATACTCTAGCTACGTCTACAAGCTAAGGTGCTATAAATAGTCTATAGGTCTTTAGGGCTTTGTTTAAAATCCCATCTAGTCCTAGTACTATATTATTTAAAAGGCGGCTGTAACGGGACTAGCCTAGTTACAGTAGGAATGTCTCAGTAAAACACTCGACAGATAGAACTTAAAGCTTTAACCAAATTCTGCCGAATTCTGCCAGCTTGATCAACTTCTACCAAGTTCTACTAGATCAATTGAATACTACCAAAGTCCGTCCGCGTGTGTATATGCGCACGCATTAACCAAGACCCCTAAACTGTTTAATTGCAAGATTCTCTCGTTATTCCTTTCTCTTCTTTACGCAATGTCTTGTTCCTAGCAAGAGCTATATACCCTTAGATTTAGATAGAATTTATATTATTCCTTTAAATTTTTCCCAAAGCCTCTTCGCGCCTTTACATTACGTTGCGTCTAAAACAACTATTATTAAAATGGCAAACGACCTTAAATCCCACGCGTTAACTACGAGCATTATAACCCTAGTTAGGGAACAGTAAACTGCAATATAAGAAGCCTTTATAGATGCTTTAGCTCAGCAGCGGGCTGCACTAGAAGCCCAGTATTTGCGATCAATAGAAACACTCCGCAAAGAACTCTGTAACGTTAATACACTTATAATAGAGACCCTAACAGTAATACCTGCAAACGAAATCAAGATAACTATATATAAACCTAGCCCGTTAAATGCAAACCTTAAACTAGTAACGGTAGCTTAACCTATACCTATAACGAACCCAGTACCTGCTATAAAATTAAAAAAGCTTCCTAACCCTCTAATATTTAATAGAAATCAAAATAACCTATATCCCTTTATAACTAAGCTCCGCCTTAAACTCTTAACAAACTATAACCGATACCCTACCAAAGCTAGCAAGATTAGCTATAGGATATCTTAATTAAGTAAAGACACTGCATAAACTATAGACCCATTCTTCTATAATAGCACCTTTGTTAATTTCGAAATCTTTATCTCTTTGTTAGAACGAACGTATAATAACGCCAGTCACAAACACACCGCTGTTACTAAACTTAAAAACCTATAATAACGGAATTAAGACTTTACCAGCTTCTTTTCGGAATTTTTAGGCCTTATTAGTAAACTAGATTAAAATAAAGCCGCTAAAGTTACTGCTCTTTAACAAGCTATTTTGGATAAAATTAGAGCATAGTTAGTAGGTAGGGAACTGCCAAAGGACCTACCCAAATTTGCTATAATATATCAACAAATTAATAGGGACCTTTAATATAACAAACAAACTCATTCTCTAAAGCCAACCACGCCTTGTGTTTAAGACTTTACGAAACTAACATATACCCTAAAGCGCGACTCTTCTTTAAAACCTATACATGACTCTATAGACCTTAACGCCACTTAATTCTACGCACTCTTAGGAACTAACAAACAAAGGACTTAAGCCACAAATAGAGAATACTTCGGATGTGGCAGAAAAGGATATATCTAAAGGAATTACCAAACTTACCCTTTTAAAAAAGTCCACTGTAGTTCCTCCTAGTCTTCAAATCGCACCCACTCCTTAAACCGCACTTATTCTTTAAGCCGTACTCGCTCCTTAACTTGTACTTATTCCACAAATTATACCTAGTTATTATAAAGCATCTTACGCTTGGCTAATTTAGAAAACAAATCATCCTAGGGCCAAGTCGCGCCTTAGGATAAGAAGTGGAAGAGCATAAGTATCTAGGCTCTTCCAGCGCTAATATATAACACAACTCCCTTAATGTACTTAGCGAAATTTAAACACTTAGAAAATGGAAGGAGGTATAAATCCTTATAGATAGCGGAGCTACTAGCATAGGCTTTATTAATATAAACTACGCAAAAACTTAACGCCTAAATTTAAAGAAACTTAATAAGCCCTAAGGCTTACAAGGCTTTAACGGCAAACCCTTAATATATAGCGAATTAACGCACTACGCTCTTGTAAAAATGCGGATAGGCAAATACCTTAAATACGTTTCCCTATTTGTAACACCCCTAAAGCAATATAAGATAATACTTGGACATAGATAGCTAAAACAGCACAACCCTTTAATTAGCTGGGTTAAAGAAATACTAAAATTCCGCACAACCTATTGCTAAAGTTATTGTTTAAAACACTACCTGCCCTATAAATATGTACAAGACTATTTAAATTTAATATAATATAAATTGCCCTTACCATAAACCTTAAACTAATACGATAAAACTACAACTGCTAATCGCAGTAAAGAATGTAAAGATGATACATTAAAACCCCTTAAAATTCGTATAATATAAGCCGCACCTTTTATTTCATTAGCAAGAAAACGAGACCACGAAATCTTCGCTATAACAATAGAAGACATTAAGAAGGCGCTAGAACCAAAGTAGTATATTAACCCTTAACCTCTTATACCTAAGGAGTACCATAATCTAATTAACGAGTTTAAAAAACAATTCGTAGACCAGCTGCCCCCGTATTAGGATAAACATAATTTTAAGATAGAACTTAAACCTAGTACAACACCAAAGTTCGGTCCGCTATACGGTATATTATAAGAAGAACTGCTTATAATATAACAATACCTTAACAAGCATCTAGAAAAAGGATTTATTTGCCCTAGTTAATCTCCATTCGCCTTACCTATATTATTTGTTAAAAAGCTAGAAGGAGGCTTAAGATTCTATATTAATTACTAAGCCCTAAACATAATTATAATTCGAAACTAATATCCAATCCCCTTAATCCAAGAGACGCTTAACCGCCTGGTAAAGGCACAATATTTTATAAAGCTTAATATAGTCGCTGCCTTCAATCGAATTCGCATCCAAGAAGGAGATAAGAAGTACACAGCCTTTTATATACAATAGAGACTCTTTAAATACCTAGTAATACCATTTAGTATAAAGAACGGTCCTAGTACGTTTTAGCAATACATTAATAATACGCTCCGTAAATTCCTTAATATATTTATTACTATATATATTAACAATATCCTAATCTACTTGTCTTCGCTTTTTAAGCATCAAAAACACGTCCAAATGGTCCTTAAACGTTTGCGAGATGTGGGTTTATAATGCAATATTAAGAAATACAAGTTCTATGCGTCTAAAGTTATATACCTAGGCCTAATTATATCCCGTGATAGAATTAAAATGGACCCTAAAAAGGTTGCTGCAATTATAAACTGGGGAAGCCCTAGTAACGTATAAGACATTTAAGGATTCCTAGGATTTGTAAATTTCTACCACTAATTTATTAACTAGTTCTCGAAAATTGCCTAACTATTAGTAAACCTAACAAGAAAGAACATGAAATTTAAATAAACTACCAGATATAAACAAGCTTTTAACAACTTAAAATAATACTTTACAACCGCTCTAATTCTTGCCCACTTTAACCCTAACCTTAAATATGTCGTCGAAACAGACTCGTCTAATTATGCCCTAGGGGGAGTGTTATTGCAATACAATAAGGACGGTAAGCTACGTCCAGTAGCCTTTCTCTCTTAAAAGCTTGCCCCTGCCGAATTAAACTATAAGATATACGATAAGGAACTACTTGTAATTATTAAATGCTTTAAATAATAGCGTCTAAAACTTAAAGGATCATTGTTTCCAATACGCGTGTTAACGGACCACAAAAACCTGCAGTACTTTATAACTATAAAGCAGTTAACGTAGCGCCAAATTTATTAGGCCGAATACCTCTTATAATTTGACTTTAAGATTATATACTAACTAGGCAAACTCAATCAGAAGCCTAATACATTAATATAACAATTATAAGATTTACCTGCGAACGCCTTAGATAAACGGATTATAAATTAATCACAGATCTTATTACCCCCCGAACGCTTTAAGAAACTACATCCTATATTCCTAAATACGGAACTCAATAGAAACGAATTAGAAATTAATAAATAGGAAATAGAAATTAATAAGCTAATAGAATACAAATACAAGAACAATATATAGATAGCAGATATAATAAAAGCGATTCAAACAGGAAAACAATAGTATAAAGATATTACACTCGCCAAATGCGAAATTCGTAACAATCGACTATACTATTAATAGAAGATAGTAGTTCCAAATTCCGAACCCTTATAATTTAAGATACTCGAATTCGTATACAATTCCCCTATAGTAGGACATCCTGGCCGTGCGAAGACTTATAAGATTATTTAACAAGTATACTACTAGCCTATAATACACGACTACGTACAAAAATACATTTGAGCCTACAGAACGTGCGTGCGTAGGAAGACCTCTTACGTAAAGAAGCAAGGAGTACTTTAACCGTTGCCAATTCCAATATAAAGATAGCGAGATATCTTAATTAACTTTATAGTTAACTTGCCTAACAGTAACAGGTTTACAAATGTTATAGTAGTTATTAACCGTCTTATAAAAATGCGATATATAATTCCTATAGACTTAATTAATACGATATTAGTAGCCGAATGTTTCATTAAGTACGTCTTTAAGCTACACGGACTTCCTAATTTAATAATATCTAACCATAGAAGCCAGTTTGTTTTAGACTTCTAGCAAGCTCTATGCAAATAATTAAGCATTTAAATATAACTCTTAACTGCATTTTATCTAGAGACAGATAGTCAAACCGAAATTATAAACACAATTATAGAACAATACCTATAAATATACTGCTCCTACCTACAAGATAACTGGGAAAAATGGCTGCCTTTAGCTGAGTTTACTGCAAACAATACAATAAACGTATTAACAGGCATAATGCTATTCTACGCAACCTACAGACAAGACCCCTAACTCGGATTCAAACCATAACCTAAAATCAACATAACAGGACCCATAATTAAACGGATTCAGTTAATTAATATGCATAACTTTGCTAATTAAATAAAGCAGTTAACGGAACTATTATAAAGTGAATTAACGTACGCTTAAACGGTATAGGAATGGCATACGAACAAAGGACGAGCCCCCATATAGGACTTTAAGGAAGGTAATATAGTTTACCTAAATACACAAAACCTAAAGACTTAACGGCCCTTAAAGAAACTTAATTAGAAGTTTACGGGCCTATACCAAATTAAGAAGAAATTAAGCCCATATGCTTATAAGCTTAAACTGCCGACTAAGATAAAAATACATCTAACATTTTATATAAGCATGCTGCAACCCTTAAAAGACAAACCTATAACTCGCGAAGTGCTGCCACTACCTTCTATAATTGTTAACAACGGTAACAGTTCTTACTTTATTGACTTAATTAATAATATACGATAGAAAACATAATCTAAACAATTTAAACTTCTTGTTAAGTGGGAAGGATATAAAACACAAACCTAGGAGCTTTATAAGCAAGTTAAGACCGATGCACCTTCCCTAATAAAAGAATTCTATAAGGACCATCCTTCGCGGCCTACTCTAGCTAGATAGATACGACATAAAGGCAAATAACTACCACCTAATACGAATACACGAAACACAATAGCAGGAAACTCGAAATTAAAAAGAGCTCGAAGAATACCATAACACTTATAACACGGTTATATAACGCGCAAGATATTAAGAAACTTTAACCAACGGTCAAAGTTGTCTAATTGGTTAGATTTGCCTTGCCAAGACCTACTACAAAGATATTAGTTTGGCTTACCGCCTTTACTAAATCAATAGCAATTTTCCATCCTAGGGATGGAAAATCCTAATTAGTCCGTTCAACAATTAGAACCGGCAAAACTCTATACCACTACCCAACGTAAAATACAACATAATAAAATTGTATTATTTTAGACCTTCGGCCAAAGGGGGGGTACTATAACAGGACTAGCCTAGTTACAGTAGGAATGTCTTAGTAAAACACTTAATAGATAGAACTTAAAGCTTTAACCGAATTCTACCAAATTCTGCCAGTTTAATTAACTTCTGCCAAGTTCTACTAGATCAATTAAATACTACTAAAGTCCGTCCGCGTGCGTATATGCGCACGCATTAACCAAGACCCCTAAACTGTTTAATTGCAAGATTCTCTCGTTATTCCTTTCTCTTCTTTACGTAACGTCTTGTTCCTAGCAAGAGCTATATACCCTCAGATTTAGATAGAATTTATATTATTCCTTCGAATTTTTCCCGAAGCCTCTTTGCGCCCTTATAGCGGCTAATAGTTCTAGCCATTTCTTTAGTTGTTATGTCGCTATTAACCCTTAGGCAAGTCACCGGTGTTTTACCAGTAATGTCGCTAAGGTCTACTAGAGCCGGTTAAAGGAAAAATCTTTCTATAAGGATCTTTGCCTTCTCGTTATTGTTGCTTATAGCCTGTGGTTCGCCTGCTCTTCGTAGGGCAGGTAGTTATATAGTAGAGTTCAATATGCCTGCTTATCTAGGCCTCTACCCTAGTTTTCTAGTATTTAGTCCCAGTTACCTAGGCCTAAAGGCCTAGGGGGCTTTCTATAAGCAGTTAGCTGCCACTACCAATTAATAGGGGGTTTCACCATTCTTTTAGATATCTTATAATGGGGTTAACCTAAGTACTAAACCGCCCCCTAGCGGTCTATATAAAAATCTCCTTTTAGAGTTGGTATGCTTTTGTACAGCTTAGGAGCCTTCTATAGCCTCTAGTTTTACACCTTTCTTTATTATTTCTACTGGTATAGGCATAAGCTGCCGCTTCTAGGGGTCGTAACTCCCTTTTTATATACCTATTGGCGTAATCCTACGAGGGCGTCGTGGCTGTATCCTATAATATGGAAGCCTTGGGTACCTTCTATAGTTAAGGCCTAGACTAAAAGCCTTCCCTACCTAAGTAACTCCTATTTGCTCCTTAAGTATACCTTACTGGTATACCACCCTAGAGGCGAACGGTTCTGTCTATTAGTATACTAATACGCGCATCCGTTCTCTTAAGCCATATAATAGTCTCTCTGGCTAGGATGTGATCTTACCTACCTACTAGGTATACTAAGGGTTAGGGCCTAGCTAAGGGGTAAGGTCCTTAAAGCTAGCAGTAGCTACTACGCACTACGCCCCGCAGGAGGCTAGTAGTAATATAGGGGCGTAATACCCTATACTACTACCAGTTCCCGTTTTGCGTTGCCTATAAGAGTCTCCTTATAACAGGCCGATCGTGTCTTATAGGAGAGGGGCCGTAGAGATACTAGGTCCTATACTAGATAACCTACTCTCCCCTCTCCTACTAACTAAGCTTGTGTCCCTCCCTTTTATAAGCTGGCCTATGTCTCTAACTATTAAGTCTTTATCTAACTAGCCTGTGTTTCCCCTATAGCCTCCCCTATATATATGCATTAGGTTGCGAGTACTACGCCTATTAAGACCCTCCTATAAGTTGACTGTGGGTTAACTGTAAGTTAACTATAAGTCGAACACTATAGGGCTGTTAAAGCTAGCCTATGTTTCCGCTACCTAGAGCTTTGCCTGTGTTTCCACCTTATTAAGCTATCTAGTCGCCGTTGCGTTGCTATTATATCGCTGTCGCTATACTAAGTCGCGTGTACTATGCCTATTAAGACCCTCTTCTGAGTTACCTAAGTATACCGGATACCAGATAGGCCCTTATAGAGGGGCCTTAATAAGTTCTCTAGGTAGGGCCTTAACAAGTTCTTTGCGGTAGCCTTAGGGCCTTAATAAGTTTTGTATAAAGTATCTATAACGCGTTAACCTTAACAAGTTCTTATAAAAGAAGGATCCCTACACCCTTATTATATATACTTTGCAATCTTAGAGCTAGTGCAAGTCTAAGGGTGTCCTGTTATACGCCTAGGACGTGTCCACGTTGACTGGCTAAATAAGGCCAGTTTTAGGCCTAGCTGCGAGCTAGGTAGTCGTATATTAGGCGGTTTTTATATCCTAGTTTCCCTTGCTAGGCCTCCCTAGATGGTAGAATAAGAGCTCTAAGTGGAGGCAGTGAGGCTTTTGGTGTTATTAAGGGCGATACTTTGTACGCATTGTAGGCCTATTACTATAGAGTTAAACGACAGCGCTGTACGCGCTGCGACAGCTCTCTACCATCGCCTCTGCACTTGGCCATTAATAGGAATAGGATTCTAGATAATGTTTCCACCCGCGGCGACGTGGACGCGTGTAGTAGGGCTTCGCGGGCTCCAAAGTTATATACTTAGGTTTAATTATATCCTATAATAGAATTAAAATAAACCCTAAGAAAGTTGCTGTAATTATAAACTAGGAAAGCCCTAGTAATATATAAAATATTTAAAAATTTCTAGGATTTGTAAATTTCTATTAAAAATTTATTAACCACTTCTTAAAAACTACTTAGCCGTTAGTAAACCTAATAAGAAAGAATATAAAATTAAAATAGACCGCTAAATATAAATAAGCTTTTAATAACTTAAAATATTGCTTTATAATTACTCTAATTCTTACTTACTTTAACCCTAACCTTAAATATATTATTAGGCCGTCGAAATCGGACTCTATACCTGTATATGGTGATAGCTACGAACCTAGTCTTTGAAGTTCAGATCCAGAGCCAACGCAGAGACGTTATATAGCGTGCGGACAGGACCTGGTGGTGGTTATAGGCGTTAAGGGCGGTGGTGAAAAATTTTCAGATGGTAAGATCTTGAAAACCACTACTATTAGCCCTCTATAGTATAACGACTACTACACTGTTCTATCCAGGGCACCTATATAATCCAATATGGATAAGCAGTTTTTGATAACATCCCTAAAAACCCCAATGGAAAGCATCGACGACCTTATATTAACGAATAGATAGGCGTGAACAAACAAATAAATAAGTAAATATACGGCCCTTCCTAACCCCCAGGGCGGTCGCCCGCGGAGCATACGGTCACTCGCCGTACTACCATAATACTACTGAAAGGCAGCTGGATAACCCTATACGGTTTTCCTTATCTCCTCTTAACGGAGTGGTGCCCTTAGAGAGGGCCTAGTGACTGGGGCCTAGGCATAAAAGATACCCAGATACACACATACACATCCCGCTTTCGTCTTTTAGTATTAGGATAGTAGAACGGATAAATCCCCCTTACGCCTTTAATAGGCCTTAGGGGGGGGAGGCAAGGCGTATATAGCAATAGCAATAGTCAATAAGAGATAGTATATAGGGGGTAGTTAAGATACGGGACACAACTACAAGCATATAGTAGTTAATTGGCAAGGCCTAGCTAGGACGTAGTGAACCCTAGCTTTAGATAAGCTAGAGAAGGAAGCAGTGGTTCCTAAGGAGTTTAAAACATCTAAGGAGGAGGATGTAGCTGTAGGCCCGCAGGGCCACTGCTACGTATAGGTATAGCAATTCGGGGTTTTTTATCCTACTAAGGTGGCTTATAGGGTTTTTCCTCCCCTAACATATTAGGGGTTTTCTTCCTGTAAATTTACAAGTTTCCTCTATATACGGAGTAGTCTGCGTAGGCCGCATAGGATCTGTATCAGACGTTAAGCAATAAATGAATAATAAATAATAAATATATTATTAAAACAGACTTGTCCAATTATGCGCTAGGGGGAGTGTTATTATAATATAATAAGAATAGTAAGCTATGTCCAGTAGCCTTTCTCTTCTAGAAACTTACCCCTACTAAATTAAACTATAAAATATATAATAAGGAACTGCTTACAATTGTTAAATGCTTTAAATAATAGCATCCTAAGCTTAAAGGATTATTATTCCTAATACGTGTGTTAATAGACTATAAGAACCTATAGTACTTTATAACTATAAAGCAACTAATATAGCGCTAAATTTATTAGGCTAAATACCTCTTATAATTTAACTTTAAGATTATATACTAATTAGGCAAACTTAATTAGAAGCCTAATATATTAATATAATAATTATAGGACCTACTTATAAATACTTTAGATAAATAGATTATAAATTAATTACGGATCTTATTACCTCCTAAATATTTTAAAAAACTATATCCTATATTCCTAGATATAGAACTTAATAGAAATAAATTAAAAGTTAATAAATAGAAAATAGAAAATAATAAGCTAATATAATATAAATATAAATATAAATATAATATATAGATAATAGATATGTCATAAAGTTCGTATAGAGGGGTTCATTAATTAAATAGGTTAATTGATTAATAATCTTAACTTAATTATTAATTAATATCGATGTCTTGACCTAGGGCCCCTAGGGCTCTAAAGAGATTTACAATACACATACCCCATACACGTAACTCGTGCACATGTCCCACGCCTTAGAGAATACAGATTATCTAACACACCCCCTTAGCTTTAAGCTCTTTAAAGTCAAAGCTAGCCACCTTCTCATGTCCGTTAATAAGTTAATTAAACCGTAATCTTATCTAAATCCTTTTGTCTTGCTCTAATACCGTCCCTTAGGTCCTCTAGTTGCTTCTCCTTATCTAGCTACTCCTTAATATCCACCATCCCGATCATATTAACAAAACTTTAAAACCTCTGCTTAGGCAGGGCCTTTATAAGTCCATCAGCGATCATCTCCTTCATTACTATCTATTGAAATTATACTCGTCTTATTGCGTATTCCTGACGTAGCCAGTATTAATAGATGTCAATATGTCGGAGCTTTATGATTAGCTTTACCATATCTTCTATAATTAGTTAGAGCGTCTAGGTGTTGTTACATTTAATAATTAAGGGCTTATTTAGGCGTAATGTTATTACTTTAAATAGCCTTCTAGTAAAGATAGCTTCCTTTACTGTTTATAATAGGGCTAACAACTCGGCTTCTGTGCTCGACGTTATAACTATACCCTGCTTATTTGCTCTCTAGGCGATCGGCCCCCCAAATAGCTTTATAATGTATCCTTACGAGCTCTTTCTGTCGACAGAGTTGTCCGCGAATAATACATCGCTAGCACAGATAAATAATTACGCTTTACCTCTACCGTCTCTTCCGTCGTCTCGTCCTTTATCGCGTATTCCTTTATCTCTCCCTCTACCATTTATTCCTTCCTTATCTCCTCTATAGCAGATTACTCTGCTTCTCGTACTATATAGGTATTAGATAACTCTATCTACCGCTTAATAATGCTCTTAGCTTAGGTCCTGATTAAACCTTACCAGCCTTAATACTGCAAACGCAATATCTGGACGCGTCATAGTGGCTGCATAGAGTACTAAACCTAATTTTCTCTAATATAGCATTATAGAGGCTAGTAGGGATATAGAGCGGACTAATAGGTCTATATTGGGGGACGGACACATCAGACGGATCAATTGGTAATTAGTAGGGAGGAGTTCCGATTCTGCCATAGGAGTGTCTAGAAGACGCCCTCTGAGATCTATCTTATACTAGTTAGCTATCTTCTCAATATAGGCTTCCTAGGATAGCCACAGGAGCCTCTAGCTATAATTGCGTAGTACGTGGATTTCTAGGAACCATTTTAGCTCGCTAAGGGTACTTATCTAGTATTCCTTGCTTAGCTCCTTAATTGCTTCTTAAGCTTTCTTCTTATCTGTCTTTTAGTAGCAGAAGACAATATCGTTAACATAAAAGAAGACAACTATTCCACCTTTTAGCATAACACACGGCTCCTAAGGTACCTCTTTAAAACCCAATTCGTTCAACAAGCTCATAAGATTCTTCTACCATAACAGTGGTGATCATTATAGTCCGTACAGGGCTTTTCTTAAGCGCAGTACTTTGTCTGTCTTTTCTTTGTTGAACCTTAGCAGTAGCTTTATATAGACAACCTCGTCAAGATCACAATAGACAAACGCATTAACTGCATCTATCTGTGTCATCTCCAGGTCGAATTTTACGGTGATCGCCATAAGTGTTTGGAAGGTCGTACTAGCTAATATAGTAGCTCTTATAGGTAGGTCTCCTGGGGCCTATTAATTTCCGTAGACTACTAATTATGCCTTGCATTTCTGGAGAAATCTATACTTGTCCATCTTGTAGACGAACACCTACATTAAGCTAAGAACCTGCTGTCCCTTTATATACTTCTTATCTGTTTCTTGAAACGACCTCATTTAATAATAGGATTAGAGGTAAGCTCGTTAAGCTTCTTGGAACTAATCTTAAAGAGAATGTATATTAAGATCGCGGATCGACTAAGGTGGCAGAGGTAAGTTCTTCCTATATAATCTAACATCGCGTATTCTGCCTGATTTTAGCTTACTGTCGTTAAGTCGACTATTAAGGTTGAACTTCCTTCCTGCTAAAAAGGCGCCGTGATAGGCTAACGTAATCCTTTTAGTAACAAAGTCTTCAAACCTATCATCGCAGGCTTCCTTAAATAAGTCCTTAATAGAGTTATTAAACACCCCCTAAGTATAAAACCCGTCTCCTACTCAGCTAACGATGTCCTAATCAGTACCTTGTATATCTAACTTTATAGGATACTCGATGTAAAAGGCACATAGAGATTCTTTGTCTTCTTCTGTTGGAGGTAGCATACAATACGCATCTTTAAGAGCTCTTGCAAGCTCAAAATCTGCTAACTTATTAAAGGTTTAAACTAGCTTATTAACATCATCGTCTTCCTCTTAAATTGACAGTTTAAATACTTCTTTGTCGTCTTCTAGAAGGACCTTATTCTTAGTTAGGGTATTAGGGAGTTAAATCTTCTTAATTAGCGTGTCTAACTTAGCGTATAGGTCCTTTAAGATATCCATTCACTTGCCATTAAAGAACGTCTTCTCGTCAAAGATAACGTCCCTAGTAGAGATAACGATACCTTTATATAGGATCTAGATCCTGTAGATATTGGTAGAGTTATAGCTAACAAGGTAGCCGATATAGGCTCGTAGATCTAGCTTACTTAGCCTTTTCTTCTTTAGCTAGGCGTCCAACGTCATCGCATACGCCCTATAGCCGTAGGCTTTCAGGTGCGCTAGTTGCGGCTTTCTTAACCTATTAGCTAGGAAGGTATAGAACCTCTTATAGGGCGATTTCCAACCATTACTTTCCCGTGGCGTTCAATCTTAAAGGTAGACTATATAGTCAACTATCTCTTTCTATAGATCGTGTGGTAGATTGGCAGCAATTCTTATTATACATGCTCTCTTAATGATCACACCCCCTAAGCGTTCGGCGGTACCATTTTAAGCTTAGGTATAAGGCGCCAAAGGCTTAAATATAATCCCTTAAGTCCGTAGCCATTTAAGGGTTCTTCTTCTCCCTAGCTTATTGTCTAATCTAATAGTATTAACCTTAAGGTTATGCCTCAGACAAATCCATTAGATAAAATCTTTAAGCACTTATAGTGTCTCCTTCTCTTCGCCATACGTCGTTATAAAATACGGGAAGGTTCTCCCTAAGAGGTATTATAGATAAACATAACTCGTACAAATCCAGTATATGCTTCCTTAAGGTCAGTCTAGTTAATATAGAGGTTAAGACAAGGTTTATTAATATTCTGTTTTAAGAACCTTCTTAAGACCTAACGCTTAATTTTGGCAAGACTATAATATTAACATTCCGTTATCTTTAGGCCTTAAATCTTAACTCCTAGGGCATTAAGACCTAAATAATAAAGGCTTATAGGTCCTAAATAACCTAGACGCAGATGCCATAGATATACATCACCTTTTAAATCTAGACGAGCGTCTCTTAACAATGCTCTGCGCTTCTATTAGCGGCGTAGCAGTCGGCTTGTATTAAACGCTAATTAACTTCCTAGTCGGACGTATTTAATAGTCTGTTGTCTATAACGTTCTTCTATTTAACATAGGATCGTATCATCCTTCTAAACTAGAAGATTGTTATCTCCTTTATTATCCTAGTAGAACCCTCATTTTTAAAGCAGACGGAACGACACTAGATTTGTATTAAAGTCCGTATAAAAGGCAACGTCCTTAAGACGTAGGGTTCCCTTACTCTTGTCTAGTTTTATAATTTAGACAGTAACATTGCTATAGCCTAGTATAGGCACTTCTAAACTACCGGCGGTAATATATTTGTATCTTAAAACTTTCCTAAAATTATAAAAACAAAAGAGGTTATTAAAGATATAGAGAGTAGTTCCTAAGTCAAGAATAGTTAATAGCTTTAGTAGATGGGTTTAACCGGTGTAATACAATTCTAGGAATATTATATTAGCTTCTCCCTTAATCTTAACTTCCTGGCTCTCATCCTATTATTATTAGGCCTTGTCTTCTTATTCTTCAAGTCTAATCTTCGCAACTTAGTCAGTAAGATTCTTATTCTTTTCTACCTTCTTCAGTGCCCTATTAATGCGCGCATCTCCTATTATAACTCCTGCAGGTCTCTTATCTTTAAATAAACACCAACAGTCCCATAGGGAGTGTCCTTATATTCCACACGCTAAGCACTTAGGCATTGGCTTCTTACAGGACGTCTCCTCATCTACCAGTGTCCCGGCTCTCTTTAAGCGTCTATTACATACTAAGGCCTTTCCTCTTTATAAACCTTTAGTAGTATTAGAGTGATCCTTAGTAGCTTACTCTGCGAAGTCTACATTAAAGGTACTGCCTCTCGTAGTAGTATTGGCTTTCTTTAAGGGTGTTCTAAGTCCTTCTTGCAGCTCTTTTACTACTCTATAGTATTCGGAAGATCTCGACTTCTAAGGGTTATTTAACTCAGTAGTATACTTTATATAGTAGGCGTCGCTAAAAGGTCAAATAACTTCTGCCAAATCTTAAAGCCAGATACTATTAGACATTTAAGGGATCTTATACTTCTCTCCTAGGGATATTACGTGTTCCCATTAATCTAGCCATTAGTTCAATTTTAACAACTATTTAAACCCCTTAAGGGCTTCCGTGTACTGGTATTATACCTTCTTCCTAATAAACAACAAGGTAGGTTCTATATTCTCCTTTAGCCAAGATAGCCATTCTTTAACTATTAAGGAAGGGTCAAGCAGTAGCTTCTTCTAAATTAATACTATAGACGTGATCTGGGTGCGGATCTATTAAAAATAATCTTCCTGTCTTAGGAAATACTTCATATCCTAGTTATAGTATCGTTTACTATTCTCGTACGCTTTCTGTTAATTTATCAAGAGCTGCGTATACAAGGTTGCATTCTTATTAAAATCTATAACTTCTAGATAGGCTGGTTCTTGTAGTAGACCTTGTTAAGGTGCTGCACCATCTAGGTTAACGTGGGCCCAAATTCGCTAATCCACAAGGGCTCAGAGTTACTATAGCCATTACTCCCAGTCTTCTAACTTATTGAGGATGATCGTCGTCAATGAGCTCGACGTTGGTAGAGTCATTTAACTAATAGGCAAAGGAGGGATTAAGATAGTATTTTATTATCAAAATCGTCCTGTTGTTAGGATCGTCCTTGTTATCAGATTAAGGTGGAATCTTATAGAATCTCATAGAATCTCGTCAAAGACTTGTCTTATGACAATTAAGGTAGAATTTCTGTCAGAGTCTGCGTCTTAACAATAAGGTGTCAGAGTCTGATAATAAGGTAGAATTTCTTTAAACGATTAAGTAATAGCTAAATAGCTTCTTAAGTCGGCGGACTAGGCTCATAACTATCACGAAGTTCGTGTAGAGGGGTTCATTAATTAAATGGGTTAATTGATTAATAATCTTGACTTGATCATTAATTGATGTTAATATCTTAACCTAGGGCCCCTGGGGCTCTAAAGAGATTTACAATGCACGTGCCCCATACACATAACTCGTGCACGTGTCCCACGCCTTAGAGAATACAGATTATCTAACAAGATATAATAAAAGCAATTTAAATAGGAAAATAATAGTATAAAAATATTACACTTACTGTTAGTATGCTTTAACAACGTGCAAAATACATATATCACAATGATATGTACTATACAGTGTTGTAGATAGATGTTGTCTTTTTAATACAAAGAAGGGTGAGGAACTTAAGGTTCCTTACCACGCTAGTGCCATAGTAATACGTGACGGCAACTTGCCTCACGTAACGGCAACTTGCTATATGTGGCGGCAATTTGCCTCCTATTGCAATGCAATATATTCTAGCTATACTAGGAGTACTTTAGAAAATGCAGAGGACTAGTATCCTATAACTGTGCAGTTTGAAAATCTATATATACGCTTCTCTTTCTTTTCTTCCTTTCTTCCTTCCTTCCTTCCTTATGCCTTTATATTAGTGCTATTGTCAGTAGCACGTTCTACCCATTCTACTGTCTTTAACTCGATTCAGTTTGTGTTAATAAGTTGCTTAAGAGCTAATAACGGTTTGCTTTTAGTTATAGCGTCTATAGGGTTACTGTCTCTATTAATCTACTTAACTTTAGCTATTTCGCGTCTTTTATATAACTGATGTAGGCATATAATATTAATTATAAGTCTCTTCTCCTATATAGTTCCTAGTTTAATAAGGCATTTATAAATCGACTTTGAATTGGTGTAAAGGATAAGCGGTAGGCTAATATTAAGTTGCAATTTAACTATGGCCTTAATTACAGCGCTAATATTAAAACTATAGGCTATAGCATATAATCCAGAGGCTAGTACACTTCTAGTAATTCTCTTGCACTTAACTAAGGACTAGTAGACAATATTCGCCTTATTTAATAAGTCTACTAATACTAGGATGTATTTAATCTGTAATAAGAGATCCTTATTATTTATAAATAAGGAATTAGTGAATATAAGTAGTTATAATGTCTCTATGTTAAGTTTAATAAAGTTTAAACCTCTTATTAGGTTCTCAATTTGCCACTAAATCCTCTTATTAAGTAGTTTTGCGTCTTTCTTATTGGGGTTAATCACCTAGGCAGCGTAGGATAAATTAAAAGAAGCTTTAGGCTAGCATATAGACGCAATATAAGCTCCTCTTGCTTATTGGGCAATGTATTAGTCCTTAAGTGTAAGTGCTGTGCGAACAGTACCTCTGGAACTAGTTATTGTAATAGCTTCCTTAATATTAATAAGGGTTAAGTTCTGGCATTAGCGCTCCTATATAAGCGTAATTATATAATCCTGTTATCGGATAATGCCTCTATTAAACTTAATTAGGTGTTCTGGCGTAAGTTATTTGCATTCCTTAGTTAGGAACTTAGCTTTCTTAATCTTCTCCTATTCTGAAGCTACAAAGACTAAGTTAGCTAGTAGGAGGGTATTATTAGTCTATAAACCAACTATTCCAAAATTTGTAGGGTTGTTAAGGTGGAGTAAACAGGGGTTATAAGTAAATTGGCTCATGTTTAGTTCTTTAATATAGTGGTTATAGTAAGTCTTAAACCAATAATTGCCTGCCTTAGGAATGCTGTATAAAGGTCTGATAACCTTTAGAATTGTGCCTTATAAGACTTTAAGTGCCGTACTAAGTTCAAGAGGTGCCCTAATATAGAAGTCTTAATTTAGTCTTATAGCTGATTGTATATAGGCCTATAAAATATCTCGTAAGTAGAGATATATGCCACTGTTCTAAGTTATGGCCGTAATATAGAGAATAAGGCGTTGGCTAACTCATTAGATTATAGGTAATTGGGTTAATATAAGGTCTTTTTCTAAGTTATTATATGCCTGTACAACTAGTCTTAACTTCTTAAAGGCTTTATTAGAACTGGGGTTTTTAATCTTGTTAATAAATCTAGAGTTAAATACTCTGTTGCTTTATAGTATATCTTTAGGGTTAACTAGTTCGAAAACTCCTTTCTTAAGTAATCTCTTAATTTCCTTCTGGCGTGATACTACAAACTAATTGGACTTTATAAGTTAATCATTATCCTCATCTTATAGATATATTAAAATGTTCGCGGCACTAGCTTTAATAGGGTACTTGCATGGTCTACCTCTTCTATACTTAACAGGTTAAGGTCCAGGCTTAGTTTAAGGTAGGGGTTTAGGTTTAGTTTAAGGTAGGAGTTTAGGCTTAGTTTAAGGTAGTTTACTTTTATCGTCTTCTAGTTGCATATCCTCTATAATCTTAGGGTCTACTAGATATGGTTTCACAACTATGCTGCGGAAGTTAGTGGGTCTGTGGGGAAGTTATATAGTATAGGTCTCATTTTCAATACTAAGTAGGTTGTGCGGACCAGACCAGTAGCTAGGTTAGCCTATAGGTCCTTCTCTCTATACTAATACAGGTGAGTTAAGTGGTAGGTTATAGATTGCAGTTATTTTAGGTCCGTTGCGCATGTTAAGGGCATCTACCACTTGGCGCTTAGCTCTAAGCTTCTTAACTTCTTTTATAGCCTTTTTAAGAGCTACTGCTCGTTGTATAACTGTAGGGTTAGGTGCGTCGGATTCCACTATATGTGGGTAAGCTCCAAATACTAGTAAGGTGGGTATAAGACCGTTAGGGCCTATGGAATCGTTAATTGCTTTAAAGGCCATTTACAGGGCTATATCCTTACTAATATCTAGTAGTTCTGCAGTAATAATATGGTATATGCGACAGAGGGGGCTATAGTAGCGTTCTACCATTCTGACTAAATTATGGGCTTTAATAGGTACACTTCTTATAACTATTCTAAATATTATGGCGTATTGTTTAAATTCCTTGCTTACAAAATTCTTGCTTATATTATGTGTGATAATATCAGGAGGTCCTAGGTATGTGTTAATCTAGTACATTTATAATATATCCCATGTATACTTAGCACTAATGTTTTGCAGCCATCTGCCAGCTTAAAATTATATTCCTTTATTAATAATATATAAAAGGGGTGCGCTATTAATATACATAATATCAACCACGATTGAATAGTTGAAATTAATATTATTATGTAAGGTAAATCTGAATCTACTAGGCGACTTTCCATGTTTTTAACAATGGTGGCAGTAGCGTGTAAGATAATCTAAGGTCTTACTATTAACATTATGCCCTAAGCGTTTAAGTATTTGTATAAGACGCTCAGCTAAAGGGTGGCTAAAATGGCAATGCAGTCGCTTCAATTCTACGTCAGTAAGGTAGCAGGGGTTTTATTTAAATAACTTAGTTAAATAAGTACACAGGGATATGTTCTAAAGTAGAAAAGGGTAGCTAAAGCGACGTATAACAGGTACTTCGCTCCAAGGGGTGATTAGCATATTTTTTAGGTTGTTATAGTACACTTATAGGTGATCTATGTCTGCCAAGCAAAGCAAAAATGGGGTGTCAACCTTAACAATATAAAACTCAATTATGCCAATTGGGGTAATTACTTTGGCTAATCTGATTAATAAGGTTAATCTAATGCCGAACTGTATATTAACCATGCCTTATGTGGTAGTATTAAGCTGTATATTAGTATCAAGTCTCTAGAATGCCAAGAATTGGCTATATCCTGCTATAGATCGTTTAGATGCTCCTATATTAATTATTATACCTATAAACTTGTCTGCAGTATAGCGGGACGTGGATGTAGTTATATTATAGGTAAAGGGGTCCTAGTCGGTTATAAGAGGTACTGTATTATCTATAGTTGTGACCAAATGGCTAAAGGCTTTATCAGCTAGGGTAGCAGCTATAGAAATCGCTTTCTGCTGTTCCACTTGGCTAAAGAAGGTATAGTAGTAATTAATATTCAGTTGTAAGTTCTTGTCAGTTGCCTTATAACTTGCATTAATAGTTAGTGCTTAAAAAGCTTCCTTAAGCTCTTCTTCTAAGTTGGTATTATTATCCTCGTAATCCATGATATATTGGTTAAGTTGTTTCTTAAATTGGTTATTAAATTTGCTAAACCTGTCTCTATTAGCAGTTCTAAACTTGGCTTTGGACTCTTCTTACTCCTCCTTAGTATATCTCTATAAGCGACATCCTTCCCTATTATATATAAAGCAACGTGGTTTCTTTTGGTTGCGGTTATATAGAGGGTTATTGCGGTTACTGCGGTTATAGTTATTATCTCTTTTATAGAACTGTCGGTTTGTAAAGAAGGCTTATGTCTTCTCTATATACTCTTTTTTGCATGCTGTAATAGACGATTAAAGTTTATTAATAAGGGCTTTAAGGTTGTCTAGTAGGTCAGAGACTATATATCTGCATACTAGTATTCCCTGGCAAGAAGTGACGATTTTGTTATAAAGGAAGTCTATGGTTTATAAGGTAGGTCTAAGGCCATACTATAGTTAATAAAGTCTGTAGATTAACAATTAAAGATATTTGCTTATTAACTTATCTATGTTTCCTGCTATTACTATTATAAGTATAATGGTGTTCTACTTGTTTAGGTTCTTGCGTTAAAACCCTAGTCCTTTAAAGAAATTCCAAAGGTGCTCACAAGCTTTGGCAAATAGTAGGCGGGATAGTTGGTTTATATAGAAGTGGTCTAAAGCTAGTCCTTTTAGTATAGTAGGGAATGCCTTAAGGTAGGCTTCTTGGGGTACATCCGCTTGATTGTAGATATTATAGAATATTGTTAATTTGTAGTTAAGGCTTTCGTTTATACCACCGTATTTCTACTCCTCTGTGTATATCTTGGCTGCGTTCGCAATTTCCTTGCTATAGCCAGTTATAGTAATAGGGCGGTTCTCCTCATCTATAAATTATACGTGGAGTTGCTGTGTTGTTATTGCGGGTTAAGGCGTAGCAGATGGTATAAAAGTAGACATAGTCGTAGATTGAGGTATAATAGATGGTGTAAAGGTAGAGGTAGTCAGTGTACCAGTTAGTTAGGTTGCGGTAGCTTTAGCTTATTATTACTCCTCTAAGGTACCCTCTATTATATATACCTTAATCAATCTTAATAGCGTCGGTCCGTACTTATTATTGGCTAATTTAATTATCTCTTTACTCTATTCAGTTTGGTCTTCTTCTTGTGCTATATTATATAAAGACTAAGGGAGTGTTTTATTTTATTTATAGTTAATATTAACCCATACTCCTCTAATGTTTAGGCAGTCACGTAGTTGCTAAAGCTAGTATAAGGGGATTTGCGTAAAGATATCAACTATAAAGTCCTTAAAATCTCCCTAAAACAATTCCTAGAGTATTAAGTCGAGCTAGTTATATATCTCTGTGTATAGGTACATTTTGCATTATAGGTAGTTAGTCAGTTCATCTTTAGAGGTTTCTGTTAGGTTAATCCTATTTTTCTATTTAGCTGCTTCTTCCTCCCAGTCTTTCTCTGTTCCTGACATCTTGTTTATTATATATTATTTAGGTAAGTAAGGGTGAAGGTAAGGGTGTTTAAAAGGTAAAGGTAGGGGAACGGTTAAGGAAATGGTTTGAGTTAATTAAGTAGGGTAAAGTGCTCTACGTAGTAGTCTTCTAAAATAGATAGAACAAGATATCTAGAAGTCGTTGTGGATACTAGATAAGTACTCCTAGGTAGTTTCTCTTCTTCTCTTTAACTGAAATAGGCTAATATAAAAGGTGGATAAGTACAACTATCTTCCAATCTGCTGTAAGGTGGACAGTATAACTGTCTTCTAAGCTACCTGCGTGTTTCCTGATCTATACGCGCTTACTAATCAGTGTTGGTATGCTTTAACAACATGCAAAATATATATATTACAATAATATATACTATGCGGTGTTGTAGATGGATATTGTCTTTTTAATATAAAGAAGGGTGAGGAACTTAAGATTCCTTACCACGCTAGTGCCGCGGTAACACGTGACGGCAACTTGCCTTACGTAACGGCAACTTGCCACATGTGGCGGCAATTTGCCTCCTATTGCAATGCAATATATTCTAGCTACACTTACTAAATACAAAATTTAAAATAATTAATTATACTACTAATAAAAAATAGTAGTCCTAAATTCTAAACCTTTATAATTTAAGATACTTAAATTTATACATAACTTCCCTATAGTAGGGCATCCTAGTTATATAAAGACTTATAAGATTATCTAATAGGCTTACTACTGGCCTATAATATACAACTATATATAAAAATATGTTTAAGTATATAAGATATGCGTATATAGAAAGACCTCTTATATAAAGAAGTAAGAAATACTTTAACCGCTACTAATTTTAATACAAAAATAGCGCGACATCTTAATTAACTTTATAGTTAACTTGCCTAGCAGTAATAGGTTTATAAATATTATAGTAGTTATTAACTATTTTATAAAAATGCAATATATAATTCCTATAGACTTAATTAATGCAATATTAGTAGCTAAATATTTTATTAAGTATGTCTTTAAACTACACAGACTTTTTAACTTAATAATATCTAACTATAAAAGCTAGTTTATTTTAGATTTCTAGTAAGCCGTATATAAATAATTAAGTATTTAAATATAACTCTTAACTGCATTCTATCTAAAGATAGATGGTTAAACTAAAATTGCAAATGTAATTATAGAACAATACCTATAAATATACTACTCCTACCTATAAGGTAGCTAGGAAAAGTAGCTGCTCTTAGCTAAGTTTACCACAAATAATACAATAAATATATTAATAGGTATAATGCTGTTCTACGCGACCTATAGATAGGATCCTTAACTTAAATTTAAACTATAACCTAAAATTAATATAATAGGACCCATAATTAAACGGATTTAGTTAATTAATATATATAACTTTACTAATTAAATAAAGCGCACAGAGAACTATAACACATTACTCTTAACACAAAAAGGTCTTAAGGCGGTTACCCGGTGGCTTATTAGCCAAAATGTGCTAGACCAGTTTCGGGTTGCAAAGGAAATGGTAATAGAAGGCAAAGGGGCGAGCAATAGGCGCCCCCTAATAACTCTACAGTAGTAGAGCAAAGTTTGCGATACTAGCGCGTCCGTAGGCTTGTTACGGCAGCAGTGGTTCCCAAGGAGGTCAAAAAGTAAGGTAGTAGAGCACCACAGGTGACTCGCAGGCGCCTTATAGGCGAGTCCCAAAAGGCAGGGAGACGGATTACGGGGTTTTCTCAAAAGAGTTTTCTCCCTATATGTATATAAGGAGTAGTCCGCGTGGGCCCAATAGGGATCCGAATCGGACGTTAAGCAATGAATAATAATAATTAAATAAAGCAGTTAACAGAACTATTATTGTTGGGAATAAGGCAAGCGGTCGTTACGTGTCGTCGCGGCACTAGCATGGCGAGGAGCCTTAAGCTCTTCGCCCTTCCTTATTCTAATTAAAAGAAAGCATATATTATTAAACAACGTCACTAGATCTACTTAAGTAGTACTGGTAATTTACCCTATATTACCAACACTGATTAGTGGTTAAATACACAACTATAGAACAGTAAGGTTTTTAATAGAAGAGATAGTCTTGTGTAGAGGTACTATATGTGTTTATATAGAATGGATCCTAGCAATACTGTGCTACCTTAGACTTACGGAAAACTAGTAATAGAAGTGTCACTAAGTACTAGGAGATACCAAGTTATATCTATTATATAGAACAACTATGTTTATAAAGATTTGGTTAAGTACTTTAGGTTAAAAGTGTTACTAAACCTAGGGTCCTAAGTTAACGTCCAAAATACGTCAACTATATCTTAAATTGCCTACCTTTTAATAGTAAACCTACGAGATCCTATAAAACCGAAAACCCTACCTACCTTTAATGTAGAACACCCCATTAAATAACCCTTATTTTTCTTTTTTTTTTCTATTAACAAAACAATAGCTATTATGGTATTAACCTACCTAAAGTAGTACGAGAAAGATATTAACCTAGAGATATAGAATATAGACATTAACCCTATAAACGCCAAGCAATAGGACCTAAACAGATTCTTATTATACTGTATAGCATACTATACAGACCGCGAATACAATAACATTATGCTATAGTATTGTATAAAGGAGGACTTTATTAGATGGATAAAGGAAACATAGGCTCTTGCAAAGAAAGATGTTGTATAAGACTTCCGTAATTTCCTTTAGAAGAATAGAGTATTTGTCCCTATAGATGGGGGTACTATTAGAGACAATATCCAGGAGCAAGTTATTAATATAAAAGAAGAGTATAAATGGACTCTATAAGAGATTAAGCACTAATTATATAATAAGAAGAAGCTCAACTTATAATGGAATCCAAATGATATACTAATAGAGACGCGTCCTAATTCCATTACTCTAGGCACAAGTTCTTATATTCCATATCTATTACTTCCACTAATTTAACCTATAACTTTAACTACTGCCCCTTAAGAGCAAGCGCAAGATCCCCTTACTTCGCGATTTAATAACCTTTAAACTCTATTATAGTAAGATTAGATACTATGCCGTGTTCTATTAAGATCTATATCTCTACTATAGCCTATAAAGCAATCCCCACCTTAATCTTTAACGCAATTTTAACATGGCCTAACACCGCTTAAAGGCACCTTAAAAATGCTTATAGAGCTTATAAAGCTCTATTTGGACCAGGAGAAGAGGTTTAGTAGGGAACTATATAATATTCTTAATTTAAAGCTGCGTATTTTCTATAACTGTTACTAGAAGGTTGGACTGGAACCTAACTAATATTATAACGCTTATTCTGTTATGCTTAAGGGCCGCGCCAGTACCTTCTATTATAATTATTTGGTAGGAAAAGGATATAATTTTAACTGAATAATATATAAGACAAGATGCCATTTTAAAACAGAAGAGAATAAGTAGCAGTATATATTAGAGTAGAGAGAGACTATCTTCTTAAGAATTATTGCTATAAACCCAGATGCCTCTTAACTTGATTGTCTTTAAAAGCTCTTTAACTAACTTTAGATAATTTAGCATGGTTTATCCAAATTATATTAAGAGGACTTTAGCCTACGCGATTAAGTTATTAGTATATACTAGGGTGTTAAAGAATGTAACCTTACTTTCTTTAATCCTGCAAATACTTATAAAGGAGTGTATGCTTAATTAAGATCCTTTATTAGCACCGCTCTGCGCTTTTAAGAAGTATAGTAATTTAATACCTAACTCTAACCTACTTTAATCGACCTAGCTGACCAATATAATTATAACTGGACTAATTAAACATATGGTGGCCGGGGTAGGGGATATAGTAGAGGGTATAATTAATGTTAACTATAAAGCAATTATGGAGGTCCTTATGGAGGTTTATCTTAAAATAATTAATAAAAGAAATACTATGTTTGTAAGAAGCTAAATTACTAGTTAACTAGGCACCCTCTTAATAAATAAAAGGAGGCATATAATAAGTTTCGCTAGAGCGTATAAAATGTTAGAAATTGTAAGGTTACTATGGCCTACTTTTAAAGCTTCCTAGTTTAATATAAAGGCGAAAAAGATTTTAAGGGTAAGGTTAATAAGGCTAAACAGCTCCTTATGGATATAGAAATTAAGGACTACTCTCCTAACCAATACTTTACTAAGTATAGTAAGGTAAATAGCATATAAACTATTGCTGTCCTTAATAACCAATCTACGCTCTATTCTGTTATAAAGTTAAATATCTTTAATAAGCTAAAGGAAAGTTCCGCGTTCTCCTTTAATAATAGATACTTAGTAAATGTCTTCTATAGTATTATACTAGATACTAGAGCCGTAGGAGTATCTATAGCAGGAGAACCTTAAGTTTAAGCTCTTTAGTAGCTTAATAGCTCTATTTAGATTAACTAATTAACGGCAGGCTAACATATAATTCGCTTTAATAAGGGTACTATAATCTCTCTTAGCATAATTAAGGTCTAAACCCCATTAGGATATATTACTTTCTATATTATTCCCGTAAATACCCTATTTCTATTCTATATCCAAAATATAGATAAGTTAGGCATTAAGCTTAATAACCTTAAGAATATGCTTGTTTAGGGAGATAATTAGGTGCCCGTTATACACAAGTAGGGTTACCCTTAGTTGCTCCTTTAATAGCTAGAAAGGAGCGTTACTTAAAGCTATTTAACTAAGTTAGAGTTATATTAACTATACTATTACTTTAGTTACCTATTAGTTTATAGATTACTTAGGGTTCTTTAATAAGCAGGTTATAAAGTTAAGGCTAAGACAATTAAGCATTTTATAAAGTACTACTATTACTACTAAATAAACTAGAAGTCCCCTAGCCGATTTAAGTTTACCCTTAAAGATAACTATAACTTCAACTTCTATATTATTATTAATATTATATATCTTAGCGGCAAGCTAGTACTCTAAGTTATTAACCTCTTAACCTCCTTCTAAGCCGCACGTTTTCTAAAGGATATGTTAGCTAGGAACACATAGGATACTCTTTAATTATACTAAATTAATGTCTACCTAGGACCCCTTAATTAAGTTATTTATAATATAAGAAGGAACTTCTTATTTATAGAGTTTTGGTAATAGGTAAAGGTAATGGAAATTAAGGTTAAGGAAGTCCCTATTAAGGCACACAATAGTATTAAAAAAGTAGAACAATATTATATACTATTACGCTAAGTATATAAGACTATTTCTTTGGAACTAGAGGGCGCTAGTAAAGAGCTTATCTTATAGATAGCTATTAAGGCTGTTAATAATTCCGCTGGCCTAGATAGGCTTATACCTATATTGCTAGTCTTTAGCGCCTACCCTTAAATAACTAACAATTCTCTACTATCTCTATCCGTTATGTAACGAGCTAAGGCTATCTATAAAGCAATAAAGGAGGTGCGCTATATCTACGCTACGCGCTAGGTTAACAATGTACTAAGAATGTGACGGCGCTGGGGCGCGTCACCTAGTCAGGGGTTCGCTTAGGGCTTGGCTTGTGTATTTAGACGTGGCCTCACCACTTCTCTTGCTCCTCACCTTGATATCTTCGTAATACAGCATTCGTTCGCTTCATCTTGGAAGCATTTGTTCAAGTCTTCGTTAAGACATTTGTTCAATGGTTCGAGCCGTCACAAAGAATAAGAAATGGCCTAAATACCTTAATTATAACAGATCTACCACTCTAATCTAAAGTACGGGTATAGCATGGGAAAGGGGGCTAGTTAGGCCTATATACACTTATTACTATTAAGGGTTAAACTTATACTCTTTAGATACCCTATAGACCTACTTAATTCCACTTAACCATTATTAAGCCCTACTATAGGAATAATAGTTTTAAGCCTTTATAGGATACCCTAGAAGATACCCTAAAGGAGAACTATAATTAATGTGCTCTAGAAGGCAACTATAATTCTAATATAGTTATAGTAGATATACCGCAACTATAACACGGTAGAGGTCGCCTAAAAGGATTATAAAATTACTAATATTTTATTAATTTTAAAGAGCAATTCATTGCTGCTATTAAAAGTAGAGTTAAGTTGTTAATGGCCTTTATAATAGCTAAAGAGAAGGCAGACTTTAAGCTTGCAAAACAACTCTAAAAGGAAGGCTATATTATAACTCTAGAAGCCCCTTTCTAAGCATCTAATAAGTAGGAGATTAACAGTCTTATTATAAGAGGAGTCTTTAAATTTAAGAAGTATAACCCTACCAAGTTTAATAGAGTTTGCATCTTTAAGTTAAAAATGGGTAATAAGATTAAGGGCAAAGCTACTAACGCCCTATTTAAGAAGTTAAGGCTAGTTATCTAAGGTTATAATAATAATAGTAAGGAAGTAATTCTTATATAATCCCCTATAATTTAACAAGCTAGTTAGCGAGTTATTATTACGCTAGCTTCCTCCTTAATAAAGAATAGAATAACAGTTTATTTATAAAATATCACTTAGGCCTATATCTAATTAGAAGTATACCTTTTAGAACAAATTCGCTACTAATATCCTAAAGATATAATTATAGTCGTGCTTAAGCCATTATATAGAATTATAGAGGTAGGAACTTACTAGTAGGCTACCTACAGCAAGTACTATAAAGAGAAGCTTTTAATAATAACTTTTATATTTAACCCCTACTTCCTTATTATAACTATAAAAACTCTATTTAGAATTGTTAGCATATAAACCAATAATACAATTATCTTAGGAGATGACTAATTCTTAGCTCTTAAAGAAGATAAGCTAGTAAAGGCAAATCTTATAGTAAAGCTAAAGGAGAGGCTTAACCTAATAACACTATTACTCTTTAATAGATATATCCTCTCCCTAAATAAGGACTCTATTGCTTTACACCAGAAGAGTTAAGGTAAGAAGATTAATATTATTAATATTAATTCTCTAAAGTAAGGATATATAGAGTAACGCACTTATAGAGCTTATATTGCTTCTATCTATTAACCTAAGGCTTTCTTTAATCTCTCTATTACTGCTTAACACTAGGAACTAACTAAAGATAACATTCTTACCCTAAATAAGCGTCTTTCCTAGCAAATAAACCATCTTAATTGGGAACTACTTTATATACCTATTAACCTTCCTACCGCTAAGCTCTTTGTATTTATTAATAGATTATTTATAAATAATAAAGATTTTAGCTCCTAGCTAGGATATAAAATTATAATTATAAACAAATCTACTAGAGAGAATAACTTTATAATCTACAGCAATCTTATCTATTAGAGCTTAACTAAGAGTAAGCGTATTACTTAAAGCGTTCTAGCGTTAGAGATATACGGAATGGTTAGCGGAGTTAATATAGCAATTGCAATTAGAACTACGCTAAAGATAATTATAGATTAACTTAAACTTCCTATTATCCCTATAATTATATATACCGACTTATATTCCCTTTATAAGTGCTTAATTAAGCTTAGTACTACAAAGAAGAAGCGCCTTATAATTAATATTATAGTACTTTAGCAATCCTATAAATAGCAAGAACTCTTTAAAATCTAATAGATTAATGGCCAAGACAACCTAGTAGATATAATAATAAAGGCAAACCCAAACAAGGCTCTAGAAACGTTTGTTAATATAAATACTCTATATATATGGGTTAAAGGTTAGATTAAAAGGGAGTAAGAGTATAACATTTTGCAGACCCTGATTTTAACTAGCTAATTAGGATTTTCTATGCCCGGCATAGAAAATTGCTATTGGCTCGCTTACTACTAGTGCCTTAGCGGCCCCTTGCCTTTACGTTAACCCCTAACGTTCTTCTTCTTCTTTGCTTAGTATCTTTGTATAGTAGTAATCTACAAGTGTATATAAATAGTAACTATAAAAGAAGAGTTGCTAGTGTCGGGAATAAGGCAAGCGGTCGTTACGTGTCGTCGCAGCACTAGCGTGGCGAGGAGCCTTAAGCTCTTCGCCCTTCCTTGTTCCAATTAAAAGAAAGCATGCATTATTAAACAACGTCACTGTATCTACTTGAGTAGTACTGGTAATTTACCCTATATTACCAATAATTATAAAGTAAATTAATATACGCTTAAATAGTATAGAAATGGTATATAAATAAAGGACAAGCTTCTATATAGGACTTTAAGGAAGATAATATAGTTTACCTAAATATATAAAACCTATAGACTTAATGGCCCATAAAAAAACTTAATTAGAAGTTTATAGGCCTATACTAAATTAAGAAGAAACTAAGCCCATATACCTATAAGCTTAAACTATTAACTAAAATAAAAATACACCTAATATTTTATATAAGCTTATTACAATCTTTAAAAGATAATCCTATAACTTATAAAGTGCCACTACTACCTCCTATAATTATTAATAATAGTAACAGTTCTTACTTTATTAATTTAATTAATAATATATAATAGAAAACATAATCCGAACAATTTAAACTTCTTATTAAGTAAAAAGGATATAAAACATAAACCTAAAAAACTTATAATTAGATTAAGGCCAACATGCCTTCCTTAGTAAAAGAATTCTATAAGGACCATCCTTTATAGCCTACTCTAGCTAGATGGATATAATATAAAGGCAAATAACTACTACCTAATATAAAAATATAAAATATAATAGTAGGAAACGTGAATTTAAAAAGAACTTAAAATATATTACAACGCTTATAACGTAATAAGTTATAAATTCTTAACTAAATTAAATTGTTTTGGACCTTTAGCTAAAGGGGGGGTACTATAACAGGACTAGCCTAGTTATAGTAGGAATATCTTAGTAAAATACTTAATGGATAACTATCTAAAACCATTTACAACTGTTTGTAACTATTTATAACTATCTATAACTATCTATAATTATTTACTATAATCTACCGTTTTCTACTAGCGCTATAATACTAAAGCACGTTAAAGACTGTTAAAGACTATATATATATATATATATGCACCCAACTACTAAGACCCTAACTATTTAATTATATAATTCTCTTATTATTTCTTTCTCTTTTTTATATAATGTTTTATACTCTACAAGAGCTATATACCCTTAGATTTAAATAGAATATATATTATTCCTTTAAATCTTCCTTAAAGCCTCTTCGCGCCCTTATAGGGCTTAATATTAGTATAGTATTGTAAAAGGAAGAGTAGATATAGGATAACTAACTAAAAGCTACCTATATTACTTCTTACTAATAACCATAGTCTTATAGTTAATCTTAATAGCTATATATTCCTTATCTAGCTCCCCTTCCTTCTTATTAATTATATTATCTTCTACTTAAGTAGAGGCCTCTATAGAAATTATAGTAATAAGCTAGGTCTTTGCTACTTCCTTAAGGGATACCCTTTTATAAGGCTTTTCTACTAAGTTATCTACTTCTTTATTATTAAATATACCCTTTAGTAATGGCCTATATATATACTAAAGAACCTTATTTACCTTAATAATATTTATATATTATGACGGGCTTGTACAAATGCTTCTAAACCAAAGCTTGTAAATTGCTACTATATAAGAATACTAAGCTAAGGAGAAGAAGAAGTCTGTTAGAGACTGGCAAGATATAAAGGGGTTGCTAAGGCGCTAGTAGTAAGCGAGCCAATGGCGATTTTCTATCCTGGGGATGGAAAATCCTAATTGGTTGGCTCTATAAGTAGTGTTGGCAGAGTATAGCAGAATGTAGTACGTAACGCGCTCTAGTACTGTTACATTACCCCCCCCTCCTAAAAAAGCCTGCCCTTAGGCTTTGTCTAAGTTCTTTGTTGTTATCTAAATTATTATAGTTATCCAACCCTTCCTCCTAGCATTTAATCCAGCTGTCTAGTTTATATGGTGGTCCAGGGAGGTCTAGGTAGGCTAGGTGGAAATCTTATAGTATAACGGGACTAGCCCAGTTATAGTAGGAATGTCTTAGTGAAACACTCGATAGATAAATTCCGATGCTTTAATTAAATTCTGCTAAGTTAATCAAATTCTGCCAAATTCCGCTAACTTGATTAATTTCCACTAGTCTCCACTAAATTCCACTAATATAATAGAATTTGGTTGAAACCTATTAAAATCCATATAGGCTTGTGCCCACGCGTCTGCTGCTAAGATTACGAATATTTAGCTATAAGTTTCCTATATTCCTTTCTCTTCTTTACACAATGTCTTGTTTTCTGCAAGAGCTATATACCCTTAGATTTAGATAGAATTTATATTATTCCTTTAAATCTTCCTTAAAGCCTTTTTGCGCCCTTATATTACGTTGCGTCTATACTACTACCCTTAAAATGGCAAATGAACTCAAATCCGCCACGTTAACCATTATGGCCCTAGTTAGGGAATAAATGACTATAATGCAACAGTCCTTTACGGATACCTTGGCCCAGTAACGAGCTATACTAAAAGCCTAGTATTAGCAATCAATTAAAGCAATACGCAAAGAACTCTACGACGCTAAAGTACTTGTATTGAAAACCCTAACAGCAACACCTATAAATAAGATTAAGATAACTATATGTAAACCTAGCCCGTTAAATGCGAACCCTAAACTAGTAATAGTAGCTTAACCTATACCTATAACAAACCTAGTACCTACTATGAAATTAGAAAAGCTTCCTAACCCTCCAATATTTAATAGAAATTAAAATAACCTACGCCCCTTTATAACTAAGCTTTATCTTAAACTTTTAATAAACTATAACCAATACCCCATTAAAGCTAGTAAGATTAGCTATAGAATATCTCGTTTAAACAAAGACGCTGCATAAACTATAGACCCATTCTTCTATAATAGCACCTTTGTTAATTTTAAAACCTTTGTCTCTCTATTAGAATAAACGTATAATAATGCCAGCCATAAACACACCGCTGTTACTAAACTTAAAAACCTATAATAATAGAACTAAGAATTTACTAGCTTCTTTTTAGAATTTTTAGGCCTTATTAGCGAACTGGATTGGAATAAAGCCGCTAAAGTTGCTGCTCTTTAATAAGCTATTTTGGATAAAATTAGAGCATAGTTAGTAGGTAGGGAACTGCTAAAGGACCTACCTAAATTTGCTATAATATGTTAACGAATTAATAAGGACCTTTAATATAATAAATAGACCTATTCCCTAAAGCCAACTACACCTTGTGTTTAAGACTTTATGAAACCAATATATATTTTAAAACGCGACCCTTTTCTAAAACCTACGCACGACCCTATGGACCTCGACGCTACTCAATCCTACGCACCCTTAGGAACCAATAAATAAAGAACTTAAGCCGCAAATAGAGAATGCTTTGGATGTGGTAGAAAAGAACATATCTAAAGGAATTACCGAACTCACCCTTTTAAAAAAGTCCGCTGTAGTTCCTCCTACTCCTTAAATCGCACTTGCTCTTTAAGCCATACTCGCTTCTTAACTTATACTTATCCCACGAATTATACCTAGTTGTTATAAAGCATATTACCCTTAACTAACTTGGAAAATGAATTATCCTAGGGCTAAGTTGCGCCTTAGGATAAGAAGTAAAAGAGTATAAGTATCTAGGCTCTTCTAGCGCTAATACACAATATAACTCCCTTAATATACTTAGCAAAATTCAAATACTTAGAAAATGGAAGGAGATACAAATCCTTATAGATAGTGGAGCCACTAGTATAGGCTTTATTAATATAAACTACGCGAAAACCTAATACCTAAATTTAAAGAAACTTAATAAGCCCTAAGGCCTATAAGGCTTTAACGGCAAACCCTTAATATATAGCAAATTAACGCACTACGCTCTTATAAAAATGTAGATAGGCAAATACCTTAAATATATTTCCCTATTTATAACACCCTTAAAGCAATATAAGATGATACTTAGATATAGATAGCTAAAACAACATAACCCTTTAATTAGCTAGGTTAAAGAAATACTAAAGTTCTATACAACCTACTGCTAAAGCTATTGCTTAAAACACTACCTGCCCTATAAACATACATAAGATTATTTAAATTTAATATAATATAAACTGCCCCTACTACGGACCCTAAATTAAAATAATAAAGCTACGACTACTAATTGTAGTAAAGAATGTAAAGATATTACACCAAAACCTTTTAAAATTTGTATAATATAAGCCGCACCTTTAATTTTGTTAGCATGAAAACGAGACCACAAAATCTTTGCTATTACTATAGAAGATATTAAGAAAGCACTAAAACCAAAGCAATATATTAACCCTTAACCTCTTATGCCTAAAGAGTACCACAATCTAATTAACAAGTTTAAGAAAAGATTTGCAGACCAACTACCCCTATATTAGGATGCATATAATTTTAAGATAGAACTTAAACCTAATATAACACCAAAGTTCGGTCTACTATATGGTATATTATAAGAAGAACTGCTTGTGATATAATAATACCTTAATAAGCATCTAAAAAAAGGATTTATTCGCCCTAATTAATCTTTATTCGCCTTACCTATACTATTTATTAAAAAGCCAGGAGGAGGCTTAAGATTCTATGTTAATTATTAAACTCTAAACACAATTATAATTTAAAACCGATATCCTATTCCCCTAATTTAAGAAACGCTCGACCGCTTATTAAAGGTACGGTACTTTATAAAGCTTAATATAGTCGCTGCCTTTAACCAAATCCGTGTCTGTGAAGGAGACGAGAAGTATATAGCTTTTTGTATATAATAGGGACTCTTTAAATACCTAGTAATGCTATTTAGTGTAAAGAATGGTCCTAGTACATTTTAATAATATATTAATAATATACTTTGTGAATTCCTTAACGTATTTATTATTACGTATATTAATAATATCTTAATCTACTCGTCTTTGCTTTCTGAACACTAGAAGTATATTTAAATAGTCCTTAAACGCCTACAAGACGCGGGTTTATAATGCGATATTAAAAAATGCAAGTTCTATATATCTAAAGTTATATACCTAGGCCTAATTATATCCCGTAATAGAATTAAAATAGACCCTAAGAAAATCGCTGTAATTGTAAACTAGGGAAGCCCTAGTAACGTATAAAACATTTAAAGATTTCTAGAATTCGCAAACTTCTATTATTAATTTATTAACCAGCCCGCGAAGCCCTACTGCACGCGTCCACGTCGCCGCGGGTGGAAACATTATCTGGAATCCTATTCCTATTAATGGCCAAGTGCAGAGGCGATGGTAGAGAGCCATCACAGCGCGTATAGCGCTGTTGTTCGACTCTGTGGTAATGGGCCCGCGACGCGTATAAAGCATCGCCCTTAACAACACTAGGAGCCTTACTGCCTCTACTTAGAGCTCTTGTTTTACTATCTAGGGAGGCCTAGTAAGGGAAACTAGGATATAAAAACCGCCCAATATATAACTACCTGGCTCGCAGCTAGGCCTAAAACTGGCCTTATCTAGCTAGTCAATGTGGACGCGTTCTAGGCGTATAACAGGACATCCTTAGGCTTACACTAGCTCTAAAATTGCGAAGTATATATAATAAGGGCGTAGGGATCCTCCTTTTATAAGAACTTGTTAAGGTTAACGCGTTATAGATACTTTATATAAAACTTATTAAGGCCCTAAGGCCACCGTAAAGAACTTATTAAGGCCCTACCTAGAGAACTTATTAAGGCCCCTCTATAAGGGCCTATCTGGTATCTAATATACTTAGGTAACTTAAAAGAGGGTCTTAATAGGCGTGGTATACGCGACCTAGTACAGCAACAGTGATATAATGGCGACGCGACGGCAACTAGATAGCTTAATAAGGTAGAAACATAGGCAAAGCTCTAAGCAGTAGAAATATAGGCCAGCTTTAACGGCCCTATAGCGTTTAACTTATAGTCAACTTATAGTTAACCTATAGTTGACTTATAGGCGACTTACAGGAGGGTCTTAATAGGTGTAGTACATGCAACCTAATGCGCATATATATAAGGCGACTTATAGGAGGGTTTTAATAGGCGTGGTGCTTGCAACCTAATACATATATATAGGGGAGGCTATAGGGGAAACATAGGCTAGTTGGATAAGGACTTAACAGTTAGAGACATAGGCTAGCTTATAAAAGGGGGGGACATAAGCTTAGTTAGTAGGAAAGGGGAGAGTAGGTTATCTAGTATAGGACCTAGTATCTCTACGGCCCCTCTCCTATAAGACACGGTTAGCCTATTATAAGAAGACTTTTATAGGCAACGCGAAATGGGAACTAGTAGCAGTATAGGGTGTTACGCCCCTATATTACTACTAGCCTCCCGTAGGGTGTAGTGCGTAGTAGCTATTGCTAGCTCTAAGGACCTTACCCCTTAGCTAGGCCCTAACCCTTAGTGCACTTAGTAGGCAGGCAGGATTACGTCCTAGCTAAAGAGACTACTATATAGCTTAAAAGAACGGATGCGCGTATTAGTATACTAATAGACGGAACCGTTCGCCTTTAGGGCGGTATGCTAGTAAGGTATGCTTAAGGAGCAAACAGAAGTTACTTAGGTAGGGGAGGCTTTTAGTCTAGACCTTAACTATAGAAGGTACCCAAGGCTTCCATATTATAGGATGCAGCCACAACGCCCTTATAGGATTACGCCAGTAGGTATATAAAAAGGGAGTTACAACCCCTAAAAGCGGCAGCTTATACCTATACCGGCGGAAATAATAAAGAAAGGCGTAAAACTAGAGGCTATAGAAGGCTCCCAAGCTATATAAAAGCATACTAACTCTAGGAGGAGATTCTTATATAGACCGCTAGGGGGCGGTCTAGTACTTAGGTTAACCCCATTATAAGATATCTAAAAGAATGGTAAAACCCCCTATTAATTAATAGTAGCAGCCAACTGCTTATAGAAAGCCCCCTAGGCCTTTAGGCCTAGGTAACTGGGACTAAATACTAGAAAACTAGAGTAGAGGCCTAGATAAGCAGGTATATTAAACTCTACTATATAACTACCTACCCTTAACCGGCTCTAGCAGACCTTAGCGACATCACCAGTAAAACACCAGTGACTTGCCTAAGGGTTGACAGCGACATAATAACTAAAGAAATGGCCAGAACTATTAGCCGCCTCTTAAATAACACAGTACTAGGACCAGATAGGATCCTAAACGAAGCCCTAAAGACCTGTAGACCATTTATAGCACCTTAGCTTACAGACGTAGCCAGAGCATGCTTTGCAATAGGCTACTACCCATAACTTAAAAGATCCATAATAACGGTCGTCTTATAAAAAGAAGGCAAAGTAGACTACTTAATCCCAGAAAGCTACCGCCCTACATCGGGAAAATATTCGCAGGATGAGATTTAAGTAGACTTTGATTTTCGCGTTTCGCGTAATTAACATACAATTTAACTAACTCGACACGCAATTAACTAACTTAATATGTAATTAACTAACTTAACACGTAATTCAACTAACTTAATACGCAATTAACTAACTTAATACGCAATTTGACTAACTTAACATGCAATTAACCAACTTAACACGCAATTCGACTAACTTGACACGCAATTAACTAACTTAACACACAATTTAACCAACTTGACATACAATTGACTAACTTAACACGCAATTTAACCAACTTAATATGCAATTGACCAACTTAACACGTAATTCGACTAACTTAATATATAATTAACTAACTTAACAACTTTAAAAGCTAACTATATATTTCTTAACACGCAATTAACCTACTTAGCAACTTTAAAAGGTAACTATATATTTCTTGACATGCAATTAAGGT
>Ga0307507_10000795_pt1 | contig 69813 bp, 59 predicted proteins | sample 7_EM_MG_FD_207223 | JGI IMG/M metagenome (GOLD analysis project Ga0307507, IMG submission 207223) | Populus trichocarpa ectomycorrhiza microbial communities from riparian zone in the Pacific Northwest, United States - 7_EM | ecosystem: Host-associated > Plants > Roots > Unclassified | place... | reverse complement strand
TCACTATGAATAGATTGCCAAGTGTTAGTGAGACTTATATGTGTGACTTTTGTGCTGATCCCTTGGCAAAACATACCTTAATTTAACCGTCCGGCACCGTGTCCAATTATTCGAGTTTTTACGGTAGGGGTTTTCAAAGTTAAAAGTGTGGAAAAAAATTAGCTTACTTTGTCGTTTCATGTAAGCTTGGCACACCCCAGAACAGCTAACTTACCATTACTTTAACCTACCATACCATACTTTTTTTTCAGGTATGTACAGAGGTCCAGAGGTCTGTGCTAACTGCTGTAAAATTGTGTTTAATCAAACTCTACCTGAACCCAGAAACAATACCCAAGGCAAAAACAAAATTTAAAAAATTGAAGAATACTCTTAAAATCTAGTAGCTGATTCTACTAGTAGCTACCTATGTTTCTGGGCAAACATCTTGCAACTTGGACTTTTGGTTAATAAACAGCTTTTTCACCAAGGTTTGTAAAATCCATCGTACTCTCTACACTTTACTTCCAGTTACCTTTATGCATTCAAATATGCTACTCAAACTGTAAGAACACTATTGGCTCACACCATTAGGTAACCTAATGCAACAACTTCGGGCGCTCACTCATTACCGAAAAGTTATTTTTTAACTTTGAAAACCCCTAGTACTGTAAAGTACCCGTACTAACCCGCGAGTATTTTGTTTTTTTGTGCGAGGTGTCACACCGCAGAGCCCTGCCAGAAGAAATCCCGTGGACTATGGATAGTTGTGCTCCAGTTTTCCGCTCTTCGGATAGCCCAAGAGGACTCTCGCTTACGTTATCTGACCCCGTTCGTGATCTCTACGCCAATCGCAGAGCCTGATATCGCTGTAAGACCAGTCCAGGCGAGTTCGTTATGGCCGAGTTTTTACGGTACTGCTCGAGTACGTACTAGGGGTATTCAAAGTTAAAAATGTGGAAAAAACTTAGCTTCCTTTGCCATTTCATGTAATCTTGGCGCACCCAGAAACAGTTAACTTACCAACAGTTAACTTACCATTACTTTGCCTTACCATACCATACTTTTTTTTCCAGTAGATACGGAGGTCCAGAGGTCCGCATCTACCACAGAATTCTGTTGAACTGAATGATACTGGAACTTAGAAATGATACATGAAGCATAAAGAAAATTTAAATTTTTTTTCAAAAAGTTCTAAAATATTATAGAACACTTTAAAAACAATTATCCACACTCTCTAGCAAAAATCTCTTATTCTCAGATTTTTGTTAACAAAGACTGAGTTTTTGTGGTGCTAGTACGGTCTGTTTTAACCTCCACACTTTACCTTTGATTGCTCTTGGGCATTCAAAGATGCTACTCAAAATGTATGGATACTATTGGCTAACACCATAAAGTAACCTAATGCAACTTCCCGTGTTTACTTGTTACTGAAAAATCATCTTTTTAACTTTGAATACCCCTACTGTATGATACCGGCGACTGGATTCTAGGGTACGTTTCAATAGCTGTTCTACTGTACTAGTTTGCGGTGAAAAAAATCGGAAAATGTGCAAATTGATGTTGCTCGGTTAGCCCGAATCCTCCAATCAAACCCCCCGAAAGCCTTTTCAATGTTTTCCGAATTTTTTTTTGCCAGAGGCTGTACCGTATTAACTCAACAAATTGAGTAGTGCCCTGGCAGAGTTTGATCGCCGGAGATGAGCGAATTTGGAGAAAGTGCGAGTAGGTTATCAGGGATCGAGGCTTCTTGACAGCAGTTAAAGTGATCTTATTCTCTTTTTGTATGCTACTAGGCTTTCTAGGGAACTTTTGTTTCAGAATGGAGTTTAGAACCCTGCACGGAGATACTCAATTTGTTGAATTAACATGGCGTTACTGTTACGAATACCGATACCCGGGTAAATGCAAATTTAACCCTGCAGGCACCCGATCTATGTCAAGAATAACAAATGCCGTAGAATTCCGTGAGTAGGCCGCACCTTGGAATACCGGTGGGCCGCGACCACCCGGGCTCTGGCTCGTACTAGTACTATACCGGAATGGTCCCTTCGATAGACCGTTCCTCCTCAACTCAACTTTTGGACAAGCGGCACAACTTATCTATTGAATCCTGCCGCATGGGATACTTCATGCCGATAGCTGACCGTCCCAAGTGGCACCCTATAACCAGTAATGATTTTGTGATTATTTGAGTAGGGTTGTCTTAGAGCCTGTTTGTACTCAAGCAGTCTGTTTCTAAAGATTGAAGCCCGTGATATTATCGTTGGAAAAAGTCCTGTCAGTTGAGTTCATCTCATAGTGAGTAGAGAGAGAGCATGAGGGCTAGTTTAAAGACACCAACCGGCCAGAATAGGAATTTTCAGAGGGCCCACAACCGTCATTTTCTTTGCTTTTGGAAGCCATAATGACATGAATGCTCTTTTTTTTGGTTTAATAGGGGGCTCGAAGCTAGCCCCCATGCTCTCCCTCTACCCGCTATGAGATGAACCCAACCGACAAGGCCCTTTCGAGGACCATATTAGCCAAAGTCAGAAGTTAGAAGCCCTCTCAAATGCTCACCAAGAGCTCCAACTTCCAGCCGCCAACACTCACTTCTGTGTGGGATGCCGTCACTCTACTCGAGTATTTGGAATCTACAAGCATTGAGCACGTCACAGGGAACAAGAGATCAGAACGTTATACTCCGGTGTAAATTAAGGGTTCAGAAGGAGTGACCTTGACAGCTACTGTATGTTGCAACCACGCATTTTGTTTGTCACACCTTCCGAATCTTTGATTTGACCCCGAGTAGTCTACTAGTAGAGGTTTCCCAAAGCCTCGCCTTTTTATACCTAGGACTAATCCTAGTCAGTCGATTAGCTGCCCGCTGTCACCCTGCGCTGTTAGCTGCTAAAATACCATCACACAGATTTTTATTTATTTCTGGGGCCTTGCCCTTATGTTCTATCTGCTTGTACACCTGTACAAGTACCGGGGGGAGAGTTTTGCCAGTCAATTGGCCCTATTTTGTACGAAAACATATTCTTTAGTGCAGCCGCATTCTGGTACTGTAGCATGAAAGGGCTATTACACCAGCTATGAAATTTTGTCACGGATGACAGAACTTTTGGAACACGACTGTACTTATGCCGACTTTTTTCAGTCGTCTGGTTGGACGGCTGTCGACTATTCTCCGACCGGGCCGGTCCCTACTCCCGACGCGACGACCTTGCCACTGTCCTAGGGGAAGTAGGTGGTAAATTTAGTTCCCGGTATCGTACCGGCAGCTGACTCCGTCGGTAGAATTGGGATCTGCCCAGTGAAACACCCACTCATACCAAAAGCTCTATCGGCCCGCCAGCAGGATGAAGATAACCATGCCAAGGTTCCTGCCGATTGTGTAACTATGGGTAGTTCCAAAACCCTGCAGCACGTCTCCGATGTCCCTCTCAGCTCAACGTAAGATATCGTACCAGCCAGACGCAAGATTTACCCTCTAGCCCAATCTTCACCTCCCAGCCAGCCATCCCAGAAAGCTGTTCTGATGAGTAAAAATTATATAGATTCTAAGTCCAGAACCAGAGATGTTTGTCAGAAGTTATTCAAAACTGGTAAGCCAGGTATTGCTGCTATCGCAAGGGACTCTCAAGCAGCTGTGGGTCGCTTGAGAGTGGGCGGAATGCACAGAAATCGAAGGTGTGACAGACCCAGGACAGCCAGAACGATTGGAAAAGGAGGCACTTCACAGCGGGGAGAAGCGGTGGAAACCAGTTTGTAAGGAACTGAAACAGTTTATCAGGGAGCCTAATACTCGATTTAAACAATTGAAAAGGGATGGAGTGGTGTAAATGTAGTCTTCAAGAGTATATAATTTGAAATCTTACGTTGAGCGAGAGGCACGCCGGAGACGTACTGCAAGATTTTGGAACTGCGCACTGTAACATTTCTTTGTCAGCGCCGATACGCAAGGGTGACCGGCCACATACGTTTTTCCAATTCTTATGCTAAACTTTGGTAACTTTTTTTTTCCGGGGGCAAGCACACCCTTTGATCCTGAAGTTCCACATGATAAAGGGGGTTTTTTTGCTTCGTGAACTAGTAGTACAAGTACGATACAGTACCGCAAATCGCCGAGCTCTGAGTAATGGGGAATAGCTAGGAATGAATCTCAACGATTGGCACGTACAGTCACCCGTCAAAAGTCTTCGCGAATGGCTGACTAAGCAACATTGTAGAAAATCTTCAGCTCTGATCACAGTCGTGTGGATTGTATTATCAACGGTGAATTCACGACCATGCCTTCCGAACCAAAAACCCAGTAAAGAGAAATGTCAGAAGTACTTAAAGGCAGGATAATTGCCTTCTTTTGGTGTTTTCATAATTATTCTATTGTTGCAAGACTAGTGGAGCGATCAGAGAGTACAGTACAGATATTTCTAAAGCGAGCTTTTTTACAAATGGCTATGCGAATAATGGCGATATGGTGGCGAGTGATCGTATGTGAAACGAAACGGATGCCAAGGCAGCACTCAAAGGGACAGATCGCACAACAACTAAAGAGGCGGGGTAAAATCTTTTCTTCTCTCTTTCCTCAACGACACCACGATGCTCAATGATCAACTAACTAATAAACAACAGGAGAGTATAAGTAGGAAAAACAACTTCGTCGTCCTCCCTCCGAGTCCTATTCTATCCTCCTATCCTCCCATCGATCGTGACATAGATCCACCACCTTCCACGCACTCTACCGCTTCCATGCAGGTCTCCTTTTTTCCCTATGCAAAGTTCCCCTATCTATCCGCAAAACAAACATGATGCTAACAAAGAAAGGAACGATCGTTACAAAGAAAAAACTCTTCAACCCCCGTAGCCTACTCGCATCCAACTCTCCTTCACGGATCGCAGGCGAATACCCAGAGGTTTGTCAAACGATAACGGGGCATGCTAAGCAGCATGAAAGAACTCGCTCCCGGAGATCGTATCTATCCGGAGTGCATATCTGATACTTCTTTGTCCTGAACGATTGCTAGATAGGGCGCGCGCGTGCCCGTGGGTTATGTGCAGGTCCGATGGGTGAGTGCGGGTCTATATGGTGAGTATGCCGAGCAGCTCCGGCGATTTCCAACAAGCTTCAGAATGCGGTCATATTCACAACCTGCCTCGGTCCGGAGGGCCCTCAAAACTCACTCGCCGGGCATCAGCAAAATCTTTCTGCTGGTGCTGAAGTCACCTGCCTACCCCTGGTCCCCTTGAACCTCATGGTGCACCACCCAGCACCGAGATCCCACCGATTTACTCAGACCCCAGGTCCCCAGCCCTGGTCCACACTTCCCTCATCTCAGATGTCCCTGGTCCATACTTCCCTCGTCCCAGATGTCCCTGGTCTACCCTTCCCTTGTCCTGGCTCTCTCGGATCCTTGCTTTGACTCTTCTGTCCTATCTTGAACCTCTCTCATATACCCCTTCTACTCCCGGACCTCTGCCTCTCTTAGCCTAGAGCCATCCAGGTCTATCGCGCTCGTCCCCCAGTCTACCAGTCTACGCGTTTTTGATTTCAATCACCTTCTGGTTCTTTCTTCCCAACCCCCATGAAACCTGATCCTTTCGCTTCCCCTCCACGTGTTCCTCAGACCCTTCTTGGCGCGTTCCGTGTCGCCCCTGGTTTTTGCTCACCATCTCCTATCCATCCTGTTTACCTGCCGTCTGCCTCTTGATTCGCCTCAGCACAATTCTGAATATCCTGCTTCTGTCTCAGCCCTTAGTTGGTTCTCCTGTAGTTGTCAAACTGAGGACCAGCACTTGCCTGGTCTGCGTTCTGTCTACCCTGTTTTCACTAGTTTTACGCAGCCTTGGCTCTGAGGCCCTCTGAGGCCCTCTGGGTTCCCTGGGTTCCGCGATCACAATTCTGTTTTCCCCATATACGCTTCGTACTTAACCTGGTGATTGCATGAGTAAACCCTGCTGTTCTCGAGATATATAACCGATATAAACAAATACTCATTACCAACGAAAATCCCACCCCGGTGGATCTCACTAATACAGAGTCTAGTCTATCTCGCTGTGCTCACCATCAATGCAAAGTAACAAACATTTTAATTTCAGTGAAAAAAGAAAAGCCATCCATCTACAAAGTACTGGCGCAGCCGAATTGAAGCTGAACACTTGGGGTTGCAACTTCCAAAGTGTCCGGCTTCAATTCAGCCGTACTCGCCGTTCACCTTCAGCCCATCATTCCCTTCCAGACCATCATTCCCCTCCAGACCACTATTCCCCTCTGGAGTACGATTGCGCTACCGACCACCATTGCGTTCCCAACCGCCATGCACCTCCGGATTATCAGACAGGGTGTGCAGACCACGGGTAGGTATTGTCCTCGCTTTCAATGAGGTCATGCATGTCATCCCCCCCGCTTCTGCTTTTTCATCCGAACCCTCCCACAAGCTCTGTTCTTCTCCCCATACCCCCCGAACCCTTTGTGTATTCTCCCGGATCCGGCGGATGAAATCAGGGCAGACCGGGGTATCATGAGAAGAAGGGTGGCGGACAGGAGTGTGTGGGAGAGAGTTGGGAGTAGATAAGTCCAGGCCACAAGGCACCTGCGAAGAGGAGCCTGCAGACAGGGGCATTCAGGACTAGAGGAGGAAGAGGTTATGCCCTGGGGGCAGGGTTGCTAGGGCGAACTGTGCCTTCCATGTCCTGTGCCTCCGGACACAAAGGGGCCGTGTCCAGACAAAGCGAGCCCAGGCGTTCGCATCAGGAACTGGAGTTTACGTTATAAGGGTCTGGAGTGTCCGGCGCACAGGGGGAACAGGACGCCCCAGGACGCAAGGTAATATATTTGCTGATAAGGGCCACAGCAATGCGGAGCCGTGGGGTTAGGTGGCCACCTTGGGGTGGACCAAGGGGGAACATATGTCCAATGGGGATAGACCAAGGGGAATCATGGGCCACAAAGATGTTGATTAGAGGGATTCAGGAGCGACAATATGGTGGACCAGGAGGATTCACGGGCGACAATGGGGTGGACTAGGAGGATCAGGGCAACGCAATTACAGAGCTGCAAATAAAAGTCCAGGCAACGACGGGGTGGAAGAGTAAAGGCCCGCACAAGCACAGACCTGGAGGGCGAGGATCTATGCAAGCACGGACCGGAAGAGTAAAGTCCCTCGCAAGCACAGACCTGGACGGTGGAGATCCTTGCAAGTACAGATCGGAGAAGTAAACGCCTGTGCAAGCACCGACCTGGAGGGTGAAGATCCATGCAGGCACGCACCAGAATAGTAAAGGCCACGTAAGGACGGACCTAGAGGCCAAAAGTCGGCACAAGCGCGGGCCAGGAGGCTCAATGTCTGGGCAAGGGAGGACCAGGGTGCCACGAAAGTGTCCAGGTTTGTAGGGGAGAGCACCAGCGGTCGCCGAGTAGAAAGTAGGGGTCCGCCAGATGCGAACAAGGGACAGCGGAAGCAACAAATGATGCGCCAATAATCTCAATAGGGGCAGATGGAAATTGGTATCTAGCTATTAGGGATCAGGATGGAAATACATTTTGCTCATGTGATAAAAGATCTATAAAATGTACTTGGAAGAGAGATCAGTTCTAATCAAAGGAGGAAGTATGTGCTTACTGAGAATTCCTCAAGGGTGTAATTGTTAATGTGCTAATTGGGTAGCTTTGCCGCAATGTCTATCCTCATGTCAGTACATGAACCCTCAAGGGCTACCTGCCTAGTCAGAACCTTCGGAAATGGCTAGCCAAGGGCTGAGTCTAACTTACTGAGGGGTATACAGACAAAAGACTCCAATGAGCGAGAGAGCACCCGAACTGGACTCTAACAGATTGGTAACATGTTATCTGGAGTGACAAGTGTATGGTAGAAAAAGCAGGGACAGCTAGACAGCGGTGGGTATTCCGCCACCCATGAGAGAAGCGGCTACCTGAGTGTTGTGATCCTAAGCCAAAGCACAAAAGTGCCTCCTTCATGGTTTGGGCTTGTTTCTGTGGATTGGCGCATGGAGAGCTTCATTGTCTGGATGACACACAGACCATGAATGCTGAATATTACATCAATATATTCTCAAGAAGGCTGCTTCCCTTCTAACAATACCTATTAGATATAGTGTTAGAGCCACTTTTCATACAGGATGGTGCCCAGGTCTATACAGCAACGGCATCCATGGCCTTCTTTGAAGACTCCAGTATTGTCGTATACGACCATCCTCTATACTCTCATCAGCAAGATGTAAAAACCAGTCCTGGTCCACCAAGGGGGGCTATGGTCCCCCTGGTCCTCCTGGTCCACCCTGATCCACCCTGGTCCACATTTTCGGTAAAATTTCAAAAAGTGTGGATCAGAATGGATCGGAGTGAACCTGGTGGACCACGGGGACCACAACCCCCCTTGGTGGACCAGGAGCGTTCAGGACCACCGTGGACCACGCTCCGACAATTTCCTGATACTTCCGATCTCAACCCAATCGAGCACATTTAGGTCTACATCAAGCATACACTGCATTGAGTGTATTCTGATGTGGTAAATCTACGAGGGAGTCCACAGACAATCCAAAGACGATTGGCCAAATCCTTCCCTCGTATGAGAGGAGATACTGGAGGGGTATTTTGAGGCAATGCTCAATTTGATACCTGTGTTAGGCATACCAAGAAAGCCAACCCATAAGGCTCACGCACAGACCCCTGCGTACCAATTCGTCCAAAGTACAACTACAAGAGATACATCTCGGTCTAGCTTAAGATGATAGTCACATGCCTCTGACTATAAGGTCATGTGTTCGATTCACAGCTCCGTCATAGTTATTATTAGTTAAAATATAATTATGCGACAAGTCATAAAATGACGGCGATAATAGCGCAAAGGCGTATGAGAGATTTGAGTGTGCTTTCCCGTTTTAGGATGCCTACAGGGTAGAAACGAGAGTTCCCTAAGAGAATGGACGGAATCAGAATAAACACTTAAGTAAAAATGTCGTATGAAGATACCAGAAGATACATAGCGGAGACCTCCGGGCCCGCTCAGAACTGGTCAGTATGAAGGTTAGATAGTGCGAGCAAATTGGTACTTGAGCGATGACTGCCACAAGCAAAAGTTCGGAAACCTGATGCGCAGAGAGTGACAGACTCTCAGGCATTGAATGGTCTGATGCCTGTGAAGTTGGCTGCTTCATATACGGTTCGGTGAAGAGATATTATTACATTAGCATTAGTCGGCTACGTGTACTCTAGACTGACCTATTATTCGCGGGACGGACACACTCTCACGATTATATGGTAGTCTACGTCCTCATAATATGAGCATAAAGTCAAACAGTTGTCAGGGTCAAGAGGTACTCGCACTTACAATTTTAGAGAACTTTGTTCGGTCGATACTTAGTTAGTATGGTTAGGACATGTAGCCCGTGAACACTCAGATGCGGAATATAAATATTGAAGTCCCTCCCTCACTTAAACAGAATCATCAAGCACCGGAGAAGAGATCTTATCAATATAAAAAGTTATTACGCTAGGAAATCATCTTTACCTCTCTGCCACTTTTTATCTATCCACATTCGAGCAACTTAGCTTCACTATACTACAACTTGAAGTCCTCCTAGACAAGAATCTCCACTTACTGTTACAATCCTCTCTTCTCCGGGTGATACTTGCAGCAGGTAACCAATAGTCTCCTAACGATCACTTCTTCTTAGCCCGATAGCTGTTGCGATGGCTAAGTCCGTTGACTCCTATCTAGCAACGTCGATCGCTAGGCTCATGTAAGCCCGTCTTGTCTTGATTCCCGAAAGCGTGATAGATAAAGATCTTTATGTTGAAAGTATAGCATATGAAAGAACTTAGATGGTTGCGTGAAGAACCCGAATCCCATGCCCCGAGGGTGCCCTTATATAGGGGTTCTTCCCTCAACCCTAACCCAGCGTGACTCATACTCTCGCGTCACGCGACTCATGACTCATAGTGAGTCATAGTGTGAAATCCATCAGCTGACTCGTCCGAGTCAGCTGCGCCCTATCTCGCAACCAATCAAAACCCATAAAACAAGTCATGTGCCCTAATGGGGTCACATGCGTGAAACCCATGACTCATAAGTATGAGTCATGTACGAAATACCTAAACCACATGACCACAATGGTGCATCATGTCAAATATCAACCAATCACAATAAACCGATGACACGCTATTGCGTCATCATATAAAATCCTATGAGTCAACTGATCTCATAGCGTGAAAGATAACAAACCGATGACTAATAACTATTAGTCATGTGAGAGTCTGCCTTGCTTAGTCACTGATTGTGACACTTACGAATACCCAAGGTCTAGTCTGGTATTATAGTTACCATACCGGCTACCCCTAACAACCTGATAGGGTACAGGGAGTTATTGATGCAAGGGGATGATATACAAGATACTAGTAGCGATAGCATTCCTTCAAGTTGCACAGTTCTGGTATGGTCATGGTTTATATCTGATTATGTAATTAGGCTTGGCATTGAGGGGGGATCGCGAACACTTTTGACAGGTAACTGGTATAATGGCATACTACTTGTATAGTTCTTGGACAAAAGTCATCATTGGTGGCCCAAAGTACAGCTGAAAAACATACCACGACAAGCGAAATTCTTAGACTTTGAAATCCTAATTTCCACTCCCACCTCTTAATCATTTAACACCGGGGAAATATGGAGAGATAGCTTAAGATCTAGTGAATCTGAAATTCCAAATTCTATAGGAAATTCTTTTGTTCCATGTGCAGCACTTATCAATTGGTGGGCCCCATCCTCAAACCAGAGGTAAAGTGCCAAGAATTTGTATGTGCTCCCATAGAAAAAGATACATGTTTTGAAAATCGCCAATTTCATATAGCTATAGTTCATCCAATATCCCTCCATATGCCACAATACTAGAATATCACAATTAGAATACCTAGGGCCACTATTTTACCAAGAATTAATTTACTTGCCCTACAGGTGGTTGAGTTCTAGTGTGCTGAAAAACATCATTTTTGGTGTAAAAGTGGCCACCAACGATGACTTTTGTCACCGTACTGTACCATAGAAACTTGAATAATTGAACCGTGTGCTATGTCGTCGGACTTTCCTGTATCAGTAAGGTCAAAAAACCTTTGTTTTTTTTTCTGTCTCCGCAGGGGGGAAGGGGCTGTGTTTTTGCTGTGTTTTTTGCCCCCTATTCCAGAGAAGGGAATTTCGGACTTCACAGCACACGGTTCAATTATTCAAGTTCCTACGCTATTGTAATATGGGCCTTGATTACCAATAATCCAAATAAATTTTGTCCCTCAATGTCTACAATTATTTATATGATGTTGACGTAGAGGAAGGGATATTTTACTCATCACGTTTGAACGGCCCTTTCATAGGCTATATCATACTGGTAGTTAGAATAAGCTAAGGCGTTGAGTGGCTAGCTGACTGGTTGATGCAGAGCCAGGGTCCCCGGAACTTGAAACCCCAGGAAGCAAGGACTACGTTTTCCCGTGGAATCTCACACATCCCAAAATTCCTCGAGCGATCCGAACTTTATACCCCACGGGAAACTGCCGTTTCGTTGCCCAAGCGGGAAAACAAAACAAAAAATGAGCCGGAAAAATAGGAGGAAACCAAATAAAAACAGAAAAGGACAGCCGGGTGTGTAGTACAGAATTAGTCTCCATATCGGGCTGGACCACTGCAAGGTTGCCGAGTGCCAGTGGTTACCCGGTTAACCAGCTGTGCGTCACAACGTTGTGTGGTTTTCCTTTTGTCAGTACGATCTAGCACTTGAAACCTCGTGTAGTTTGTGGGCCGTATGGCACATACGGGAGTTCACGAAATAAAAGTTACTAGTATTCACACATGGGAATAGAAGAAAGCATTATACAATGAAATAAAAAAGCTAAAGGAAAGGGGAGTGAAGAGTGCCGATTCGGTGACCCCCGGATCAGCTAGCCTTATTAGAATGCACCATCCTGTTCAGATCCCCTATTAAGACAGCCCGCAGTAAGATCGCATAGTACCTAGTACAACAAGTAAGAGAGCACAAAAAAAGGAAAAGTTGCATCTTCTTCTACCGGTACTCCCACATCCCCCGCCCTCTTCCCCATAAGCATATCTTCCACGAAACACCGCCGTTCATCGCCACCCACACTCTCTCACTGTCACCCCCACGGTACTACAACTCGCTCGGGGCTCGAGGCTCACCCGAGCCCTCCACTTCGTGATCAACCCATCAGCCTCCTGGCCGTTCTTCTATGCTGTTTCCCGTAGTGCCCCTAAAGCTTTCGACCCCCGTAAAGTCCGCTGTGTATTGGCACCAACTCTTTGGGAATGCCGGTCAGCTCGGATCATGATGCTTTCTAGCTGTCCTCATGTGTCAATCCCTCCGCTGGCGTCCAAATTCCGCCCTGCAGCAACATACACCGGGCCTCGGACTTGAGTGGTCGGGCAGTGATTTCTAGTGAACCCAAGCGTCCAGTCCGTCCGCCTCCCGATTTCGGAGTTTGCTAGGTCCCCCAGATGACGGGCTTGCAGGTAATTGGCAGGAACTGCAGGTGACGGGCGTATCATGTGCGAGTACCGGTACTCTAAGTGCCGCCCAGGAGCTATCGATCGGTAGAGGACTGCAGAGACCACCGTCATTTCGGCTGCGGATGATCTTCAGCGCGCCCTCATGCACCTGGAAGACTACTAAGTCCCTAGCCATCGGCTCTCACAAAAAAGTAAGCTCCTCGGTACTATAATCATCCTCAGCAACCCCTGCCTTTGCAATTTGCCACTACTTATCGCAGGGAAAGTTTCTAGGGAGCTGTGCATAGCGGGCGGCGAGAGGGGAAGGAAAAACAAAAGGGGTGTCCGAAAAAGCTGTTGGGCCGGCAGGATTCCCGGATTCCTCCTTCCTCCACGCGCTAGTTATTTCGGATAATAATTCAAAAAGAAAGAAACTACAATAAACCGCCGTACTTTCGGATTGGCGCAGCCATTTGCAGGAAATCGCTGGCATGTCGATTGCTAAATCTTACGAGTAGAAATGATACGGGCGAGCATACTCGGGTGAGGGGGAAAATATTGGGACAAGCAAGGGAGTGGTGGAATTGCTCGAATTAGTAGTTATCTTACTTTTTTGGTTCTTTGATACTCCTTCCAAGGTATAAGCACTGGCCTCTTCTACCCCTGCTTGTCCCAATACTTCACCCCTACCCCTAGTACCCGGATCAGCGGCAGTGGAGATAGTGCTTGCACAGCAATCGATCGAGCATAGGAAAGTGTAAGAAGTAGCTTTAGCAGAGTTGAGGAGAAGAGAGAAGGAAGGGTAGGACAAGAGTCCCAGTAGGACAAGGTAGATTAATTGGTTTGCCGGAAGGTGAAGGGAGTGATGTGTTTGTGCGGTAGAGGCAAGAGGAGAAAATTTAGGAGAAATACGGTAAGACACCCGCTACTAATGGTAACTAAATTAGGATAGCTAGATGACTAAGCAATAACCCTCCTCCCGCTTTGGAATCCATTTCGTCCAGCACCAAGACTCAAAGTACTTGCAGTCATGCCATCCTATCACTCGCTTGTTTTTTTCTTTTTGTGTACGCACTCGCACCACAGTAGTGACTAGATTCTACTCGCTTACCAGTATTTCACAAGCGTCCGGAAATTGTTCCGGCATGGTTTTCCAAGATTTGGCAAGCAGATTTTCCAGATACTTTTGTAATTGGACAGTTAGAGTGGTCTTAGAGCCTATTTGGGTGTCTAGAAGTTGATAGTCCATTCGTGAGATTAGGAATCCATTGAGCGCGCCACAGAAAACGAGAGATCGGAGCCTCATAGATTTATCCCTTACCCGCGCTATACCTAGTGCGAGGGTAGGAACTATCAACCGGAGCAGACCAGGATATATTTAGCGAGTCAACCTTAAATAACTACACTATCTCCTTGACTAGTGTAACAGTGGAAAATGTTGTGCCGACCCCCCTATCATATCTAAGACAGGGATGACTAAGGGTCCCTCAGTATTTTTCAGTGATAATGCGCGTAGGTTTGATCACACGGCTAATATTAGCTATTGTCTCAGGCATGTTAGCGTCCGAGCTCCTGATTAATAAGCAACATTTGTTGGTTATCACAAATTCGCAGATGTGCAAATCTCAGACCATGGTCAGTTTGACTACGTGACCATGCCTACGCCTATTATTGCTGAAAAATACTGAGGGACCCTTAGTCATCCCTATCTTAGATATGACAGGGGGGTCGGCACAACATTTTCCACTGTTGCACCAGTCAAGGAGAGAACTTCCTGCCAGACCGTGTACTAATCCCAGTCAGCTACTAATCCCAGTCCGCCAGCCGCCAGCTTTCCAACAAATAAATCCACCACACCATTCCGCTTCGCCACGTGACCAAATTATCTCTTCAACCGCTGGAAGCGACATTGCCGTTCACAATGTCGCTTTCATCGTGGAATCTCCAGGCATCATGGCCGCCAGTAGGAGAGTCGTTTAAATACTACACCATTTGTTAGTTTATGAGTACAGCATTTATGAAATTCTTATCGCACTAGGCTTGCTTTTCCGAAGGACTGAGAGCTAATTTTTTTGCTGTGTTTTCCCCCCTTAATCTAAAGAGGAAATTCTAGACGACTAGCGTGAAGGCCAATTATTCTAGTGTTTACGGTATGGTAGTAGCAAGCTTGTTGAGTTTAGACTATCGATGTATCTGACTCCGCTCATGAACCAGATTGATGAATTAGGGCTAAATAGTGATAATAACTAGCATTATGTACTAATTATGATATCCCTTTCGTACAATAATCTTACTCAATCGTGTTCGAATGGAGTTCCACTATTATAGCTGAGATAAACTGAGGGATTGACCGACCGGCGAGGCGTGCCCTAGGAATCCACAACTGAACTGAGCGCCTAGAGCACTCTACGTTTTCTCGCGGGATCTCACCACATCCTAAAATGCCCCGGGTGATTCAGGGAAAACCATCATTTCATTGCTCAAGTACAAACAAAAGCAGAAAAAAATAAGAGGGGGAAAATAGGTCGATTCGTGCAACGCAGCTTGCCAAATAATCGAACAAAAAAAGAGAAGTGCAACAAAATTAGAAAGCAAAGGGATAAAAGACAAAAGTGGCGTTGGCTTCCTGGCCCGAGAGCCAGCCGCTGTGGTGTATCTTGTACTACGTACAGCAACTGAGCACAATGCGATAGAGACTCTCTTAGAGAAGTGGCTTGGCACCAGGCCTCCTTCCAATTATGGATCGAACAAAACCCCTTCACCTTCGTTCCCCCGCTTCCCCGCTTCCCCCCCTTACTCCACCGTATGTCTTGATCAAACACCACCGCCCTCCGCTACCGCACCCTCGCATCACTATATTGCCACATGGCCACTTAGCCCCACCAAGAACCTAGGCCGTCCTCCGATCCTTCCACCACTTAATGTATGTATTTACCTCATCAACGCTCATTCCATGCTGCCTCCTGCAATGAGTCCTGAAATTGTCGTCCCTCGTGAATTTCGAAGTAAATCTGCAGCCCTGTACCGGACAAGCCGGTCCGTGCTGATCCCCGTTATGCTTCTTAGTTGTCCGTAGATGTCGTTCCAAGTCCGTCCAGCGTCCAAATGCCGCTCCGCACCAACATACATTGGGACTCGGGTTTGGGTGGTCGGCTACAGCACCTCCTTCCTTGCCGTGGTGCGTATGTTGGTGTGGGGGAGGAGGCAGAGAAGACGCGAGGCTGCGAGCGTTCAGGTCGGGACAAGGTTCCTCTTCTTTGAGGCCACTGGTGGGCTGCTGTTCTGGTCTGACGGGACATTGTGAATGGTTGGGAGTATGGGTGAAGTAGCCGCCAGTTGGGTGGGTAGTATATACGCCGTCTTGGGCGGCCGGGTCGCTTTGGTAGTGGAATAGGGTGGTGCTGGAGACGGCAGTAGCCAACCCGTCGGGGGAGGCTACTAGAGCCATACCAGTAAAAGGGGTTTGGTACGAGTGCTCCGGGAGACTGCCAGATCAAAGGGTTGGTAGATAGTTAGATTGTTATTATGAGTGCAAGTGGGAAGAGAAGTGAGATAGGAGGCTATGTGCTTACCTGTTGCTCTGCATGAATCTAGGATCCATGCTGCCTGAACCCGTGGTCCCTGGTTGGGAGAAGCTTGTATTGCTACTGCCATAAGAGTCCGCACTGCTATACTGGGAGCTCCGCTCAAGGCTGCTGGGGGAGCTGCCGTCATCGAGCGGGGTGTTCGGCGTAAGCTCAGAACCGCCAATACTGGCGTTCCAGAAGCCAGCATTGCCATTGCTGTGGTCGTTCGAGTAGTGATTTCGCTGCCATGGGGAAACCACCTGTTTTGAGAGGGGGTCATGATATCGCTGCTGGGATGTTGCTTGGTTATGCCAATCGTCGTGGCTTGGCGAAAAGACCTGTGGAGGTGGGGTCTTGTTCATTCGATGAAGGTCTATCCTGGAGGTGTTCATGTTTTCTGCGGCGACTAGCATAAGAGAGGAACACAAAGTCCAATGATCGATTTGGTAACTTCCAGGGCTGGATTGGCCGTAGGACGGTAGTATGTCTTCCTGAGGCAGGTAGTCCTTGGATTGGTGGGCTTGAATGAGGGTCGGCTTGCGAGGGCAGTGAAGAACTTGTTATATGCAGTGGAGAAGGGAAAGGCGAATAAGACTTAGGAGGAATACCCCTACCTCTGCTACGAGGTTACTCTCATCCGCAGATTCCTGCTCTCCCGTGCTTCGGTCATATGGTTATTGATATCTGAATTGCTCCACCCTCCTTATTATCATCCATTTCACCGCTCAGTCCTGATGTGCGCCAGGCGAGAGACAGGTAACAAATCGGTGTCGAGTCAAGATAGGCACAGGTATCGGAACGGCGACCCCTATTACACCAATGTCGTTTTTCGCTGTGGAATCGTCAAGTGAAATTCTCCCTAGTGAAACGGATGGGTCGCTAGTTCGCCTTCCTGCCCGGTGTCTTAGACAATCGCGGGAGCCAATTGCTAGAGCGTGGGGCGTTAACATGCGAGGTCACTCTCCCGGGCAAAAAAGCCCCACGGCCACAAACCATCCACACGTACCAACACGGCACATCCGATAAAAGGTAAATTCACCCTCTTGCTTTATCACTTCTTTCGTATACGAGTGATCCCCGACACGCCCCCGCACGCCTGGCAGACCAGTGGGCCCCTAGCTATTGCCCCCCCGCAAAGAAACCAACCTCCTCGTGTGCCATAATAGTCTCCGGTAACCACCCGCCTTTTCAACTTGCCACCGCTCATCCCAGAGAGGGGTTCTGGGGAAAGAGGAAAGGAAAAGAAGGGGGGTGTTTGGAAAAGACGTTGGGGGGATGTCTGGATTTCGCCTTTCTGCCTTCACGCTATTTCTAGATAATAATTCAAAAAGAGAAAAAAAAACTGAACCACCTTACCTATTAGATTTGTTTGGAGATACGGATGTCGTGTCTTTGGGTTGGGTTGGGATTACTATTTGGGCGGTCTGAGACAGTAAAATTCAGGGCCAGGCATGCTAATCCTCTAGAGCTAATCGAGTACTATACTGTGATTTGTTGGAGATTAAAGCAATATTCCGAACCTGAAATAGCTAACTTAGCAGTTGGCTGATCTGGACTTGGCGTGTCTGGCCGCGGGGTTTACCGTCTTGGACCGCCCAAGGGACACTAAGTTGGGCTTAGGGCATCCCACGGTTATGCTTGGCATCTAGAGCACGTTTCCTGTCTATGTCGCTTCCTCTCTTGTATCGACAGACACCAACGGACAGCCTTTCTTATCATACAACAGTACCGGTACCGTAACCACCCGGCACACAGAGACCGTTGCCAAGGGGGAGGAGATAAAATTGGTGTTGGGTTATACTTGAGTATTCAGAAGAAAAAGACGCAAAAACATCAAAGCTAACGGGCAATCAAACCCGATTTCTCTTTCTAGAATTGGCATCCGCCAAGTGAAGCACACGCTTATACTCGAGTACCAAAATACCTGTCAGCTCGCCACCAGGATAAAGGTGGTGACGAAGCGAAACAGAGCAACAAATTAGAATACGGATAAGATGGCCCTGATGCCGTCCACCCCTCCTAAAGGCGTGACATTTTCGTCCCTTGTTACTTTCCTCATCCCTTTTTTGATGGACTACCGGTAGGCGACTAGAAGCACTAAAGTTAACCCCAGCCCACCACAGTCCACACAACCCGCCTTCCGATAACGGTAGTTGTAAATGCGAGCGATTAACTATTAGAGGGTTAATTGAAACTACTAGTCCAAGCGGGACCCCAGCATAGGGGGTGTAATTTTTCTTTGTGGGCGGGATACACACGGATGACCGACCATATATTTTTTCTAATTCTTATATTTGGGAACATTTTGTCTGGGATGAGCACACTCTCTGATCTCGAAGTTTCACTTGCACATGCAGTGGTATATATGTTAAAAACATTCCGTGAACTCTTTAAAGACAATTGATGAATTTCGGTTTTCCAAGGTGCTAACTAAGCTCGAACATTTGGCTATCGAGCTTGTTGCCAATCACTACCCCAGTGTTCACGGGCTTTATCCCTGCCCCGAGTTTATTTAGTTCCAGATTTTAAACCCGACCGGAATGTCTCGACTGGTTATAAGATAGATAGCTAACATTACCCAATTATGATATCCCTTTCGCGCAGTAATCAGGCTTAATCGTGTTCGAATGGAGTTTCACTATCATAACTAGGATGAACTAAGGGATTTACCGACCGGTGAGGCAGTCACTGAGAATCCGCGACTGAACCGAGTGCCTAGAACACTCTACGTTTTCTTACGGGATCCCACCACATCCGAGAACGCCCCGAGTGATCCACAGTGCCAGGAAAAACCATCATTCCACTGCCCAAGCACAAAGAAAAGCGGAAAGAATAGGAGGGAGGGGGTAAATAGGTTGGCTCGTGCAACACAAGTTTCCAAATAATTAAACAAGAAAAGAGAAGAGAGTGCAACGGAATTAGAAAGCAAAAGGATAAAATAAAATAAAATGATGCTGATTCCCTAACCCGACAGCCAGTCATTGCACTATTACAGCAACTGCAATAGAGCCTCTCTCGGAGAGGTGGCTTAGCACTAGGCCTTCTAATCATGGATTAAACTAGCCCTATTCACCTTCGTTCCCCCGCTTCCTTACTTCCCCCCCTTACTCCACCGTATATCTTGACCAAACACCACCGCCCTCCGCTACCGCACCCTCGCATCACTATATTGCCACATGGCCACTTAGCCCCACCGAGAACCTAGGTCGTCCTCAGATCCTTCCACTCCCTAATATATGTATTTACCTCGCCAGCGCTCATTCCATGCTGCCTCCTGTAATGAGTCCTTAAATTGTCCTCCCTCGTAAATTTCAAAGTAAATCTGCAGCCTTTCACCGGACAACCCAGTCCGGGTTGATCCCCGTTATGCTTCCTAGTTGTCTTTTGGTGTCGTTCAAAGTCCGTCAGGCGTTCAAATGCCGCTCCACAGTCACATTCATGGAGACTCGGGTTTGGGTGGTCGGCTACAGCACCTCCTTCCTCGCCGTGGTGCGTAGGCTGGTGTAGGGGAGGAGGGAGAAAAGAGACAGGGCTGCCGGTGTCCAGGTCGTGGTAAGGTTCCTGTTCTTGGAGACCACTGGCTTGCTGCTCTTGTCCGACGGGATATTGTGAATAGTTGGGGTTATAGGCGAAGTAGCCATCGGGTTGGGGGGGTGGTGTATACGACACCCGGGGTAGCTGAGCCGCTTCGGTAGTGGAGTAGGGTGGGGCTGGAGGCAGCAGCCAACTCGTCGGGGGAGGCTACCAGAGGCATACCAGTTAAGGGGACTTGGTACGAGTTTTCCGAGGGACTGTTAGATCAAAAGGTAAGTAGATGATTAGATCACTGTCACGGGAAGTGTTTAGGGAGAGACGGGAGATCAGAGCTTATGGGCTTACCTGCCGCTCTGCATGGATCTAGGATTGATGCTGCCCGAACACTGGGAGTAGCTACCATATGAGTCCGCAGTACTATACTGGGAGCTCCATCTAAGGCTGCTGGGGGAGCTGCTGCTATAGGGCGGGGTGCTCTGCGTCAACCCAAAACCTGAAATAAAGCCAGCATTGCCATCGCTGTGATCATCCAAGTAATGATCCTGCTGCCACGGAGAAACCACCTTTTCTGAGAAGGGGTTATGATATTGCCACGGGGACGTTGCTTGGTTATGCCGGTCGCCGCGGCATGGTGGGAAGACCTGTGGCGGTGGGGTCTTGTTCATTCGGTGAAGGTCTATCCCGAAGGTGTTCATGTTTTCTACGGCGACTAGCGTACGAGAAGAATACAAAGTCTGATGAGCGACTTGGTAACTTCCAGAGTTAGATTGGCCGTAGGTCGGTAGTCTTTGGGTTGGCAGGGCTTGAATGAGGGGCGACTTGCGAGGACAGTGAAGAACTCGTTACAGCCAGTCGCCAGAAGAGTTCGTGAAACATGTCTGGCCTTACTAAGCTACAAGTGCCTCGTCAAAAATGCCCACTCACTGAGTTGATTGCAATAAGCGCCTATCACAATCGCTCACTTCATCGTGACTGTCCATTACAACCATACTTGCTCTTGTACTATTCACACTACCTCTACTTCTATTTATTCGCTTTTTTCTCTTAACACGGGTTTACTGCATACTTGCCCTTCCACTCGTTTGCACACCCCTAGTTCACCAGCCTGAGTTTACTTGTCCATTCACTTGTTCACTGACATGTCTATTTACTCATTCCCCTGTTAGAAGGATATACCCCGGCTTTAATAGTTGTTGGAGTGTAAAAGATCAGTCAGGAGCTTTGCAGATGGTTCGGGCATGCAAGAGTGCCAGTGATTCACAATAGATTATATTGATATGTCTCTCCTTTGCCATCATGGGAGTGCACCGAGGCAGTGCGCTATTAGTACTTTACTTATACACCTATATTTACCATTAGTTTAGTTTTAGTGAAGTGCTAGCGAATGAACAAACTCCGAGTAGTGAAAATTACATTCATATCCTTCCTGCAAAATGTCTAAGTTCCACATGAATTCTCTTGTTCTATTATCCACCTGTGTGCGACCCCGATTTCTCCCATTTACACCCGCACTTGCCCGTTCACACCTTCCCTTGTGTCAGGGGGCACAAGGGAAGGTGTGAACGGGTAATTGAAACTACCTGTCCCAAACAAGTACCCCAACGTAGAGGGTGTAATTTTTCTTTGCAAGTGGGATACGCACGGATGACCTGCCATATATTTTTTCTAATTCTTATGTTTGGGAACTTTTTATCTGGGATGAACACACTCTCTGATCTCGAAGTTCCACTTGCACGTGCAGTGATATATGTTAAAAGAGAAAAATATTCCGTGAACCCTTTAGGCAGTAATTGCTGAATTTTGGGTTTCCACGGTGCTAACTGACTAAGCTCGAATATTTGGTTATTGAGCTTGTTCGCTGCCCTAGTATTCACGGATTTTATCCTCGCCCTGAGCAGATTCAGGGCCCGTTTACCTATCCGTCTGGTTAAGAGATTTTGGTGGGGAAACTAGATGGTGACGTCTCAACCAACATGATCCTTTTCCGATAGACGTGGCAAAACTGTTTACCTACTTTTCAACCGTCCTATATTCTGGCTGTTAGACGGTCAAAACAGGACGCGGCTCAAGAGGCCGTCTTGGTATCATACAGTACCTCCGTCTAGCAACACCACCACAACGCCCCTCACCTTTCATGCTGGAAATTACAAGAATAGCTATCAATCTGCTCTATTTTCCTTGCGCACTCAGCGATTACCTTTCCCCTAATCTGGTGCCAGTTCAAAGACACAATTCCCATTTTGGGTTTGTGAGGAGGCATTGTTGGTCGGTCCGATATCTCGGTTGCTGAGCGCTGTTGTTAGTTGAAAGCCTCATGGTTGCCAACTCTGCTGTGAAAATGACCTTCCCTCCGTTTTGAAATGGAAGGAAAAAGACGATTTGTATGGGGAGCGGAACGGAACCGTTGCATCCAAGTAGGCCCTAAGGGATTGACTGACTAGTGAGGTGTACCCCGGGGATCTGTGACTGAACTAGGTGCCTAGAGCATTCTACCTTTTTTCTCACGGGATCTCACTAATCTTAGAATGCCCCGAGTGATCCACAGTGCCAAGGAAAGCCATCATTCCATTGCCTAAGTACAAAGAAAAAAGCGGAAAGAATAGGAGGGAGGGAATAGTAGGTTGATTCGTGTAACACAACTTGCCAAATGATCGAATAAGAAAAGAGAAGAAAGTGCAACGAAATTAGAAAGCAAAGGAATGAAAGAAAAAAATGATGCTGATTTCCTGGCCCGACAGCCAGTCACTGTGGTGTAACCTGCACTACAGCAACTGACGGTAATAGAGCCTCTCTTGTAAAGGTGGCTTGGCACTAGGCCTCCTTCCGATCGTGGATCGAACTAGCCCCTTCGCCTTCGTCCCCCCGCTTCCTCACTTCCCCCTTACCCCACTGTATGTCTTCATCAGACACTGTTACCCTTCGTTACCATACTCTCGCATCACCATATCCACACGACCACTCAACCCTACCAAGGCTCTTTGGGCATACCCCGTTCTTTCCATTCCCTAATAAATTCATCCGCCTCATCGTTGCTCGCCCCGTGTTGCTTCATATAATGAGCTTTGAAGTTATCAGCCCTCGTAAACCTCGAGGGATAGCTGCAGGGGTTGAATGGGCAAGCCGGTCCGCGTGGAACTTTATTATGCTTCTTAGACGTCTTTCGGTGTCGCTCCAAGTCCGTGGGACGTCTAAATGTCGCCCTACAGACACCTACATCACATACATAGGGACCTGGGCCTGAGTGATCGGCTTCAATATCATCAGGAGGATGGGCGGGCTGGTAGGGGAGACGAGGAGAAAGAACAAAATTGTTCATATTTTGGTTGGGGTGATGTCCCCAGCCTTGGGGACTACTGGCCGATTCCTGCCTTTGTCTAGCAGAAGGTTGAGGATAATTGGGATTAGGGAAGAAGTAGTTGTCAGTGGAGTCGGTAGTGTATCTGGTGGCTTGGGCGGGCGAGGCGTTTTGGTAGTGGAGCGGGGCAGGACTAGAGGCGGCAGTGGTCAATTGACCCGGGGAGGCTACTGGCGGCATACCAGTCAAGCCAATTTGTTGCGGGTATTGCGAGGGACTATCAAATCAGGTTTAGGTGGTTAGTTCACTATTATGGGGCAAGCGCTCGGGGGATAGGAGCTTGTGTGCTTACCTGCCCCTCTGGGTAAGTCTAGGATCGATACTACCCGAACCCGAGTAGCTAGTATTGCTGCTGTCATCCGAGCCTGGCTCACCATACTGAGAGTACTGCTCAATGCTGGGCGAGTTGTCATCGCCGGGTAGGGTGTATTGCATCGTCCTAGCGTCGCTAATGTTGGTACTGTAGAGATCGAAACTATGCCACGTTGAGGTCGCCTGTCCTAGAGGGAAAGCATGGTGTTGTTGGACTGTTACTTGGTTGCTCCAGGTATCGCCCCCTGGCGAAGAGCCCTGCGGTGGTGGGGTTGTGTGCTCCCCCCTAGGGTCTGTTACGTGGAAGAGGCTCATGTTGTCTCTGGCGACCGGCACTAGAGAGGAATCCAAAGGCTGGTGAGCCGTTTGGGAGCTACGAGAGTTGGATTGACAGTAGCGCAGCAGCGTGTCTCTCTGAGACAGGCAGTCTCCAGATCTACACAGCGGAGGAGAAGAAGCAAAAGATGGGTAAGGCCTAGAGGAGCACTGTGAAAACTCGTTAAATCCACTATCAAAGACCTCAACCAAACCACACAACTAAACCACAATAGGCTTAGCAGAAGAGGTTAACAAAATAGCAAATACCAGTCAATGAGATCCAGCAAGCTCCAGCTCTCTAAGCTATACCTCGTCCAGCAAGCTATACCTCGTCTTGGAAGCACTATTTCTTCACAGGGTGTTTCGTCTCGGATTGCGAACGCCAAGGGCCCGATTGCCGATAGTTGACCTAGCGAGTCTTTGCGGTATTCCAGCTTCGACTACAAGGTTTGATGGGAAGTGGGGTGATCATCTTATATAGCTTTCGATCAACTCTAGCAGTATCCTATCGGAGAATTACTTCTTATCACGCTGCCATATCTATCAGGCTTGTTCTTGGGCTGATAAACAATGGAGGGCATATAAAGAAAGGGGGTAATTTGATTCAGATAGGCACAGGCATCTGAAAAGGCACCTCTATTGCATCAACCACTTGCAGTGTTTCAAGGTTGTTGCTTTTCTCTTTTGGGTTGTCGAGTTCTGTGTACCTGTCTATGCATTTCCTCTAACTACGATATGAACCACTTCCTCAGTGGAACCGACACGGAAAAAAAATCTCCCAACCTTAGCCAAGCAATAATCAATACGATCCGAGCCTCGATTTTCCAACAAACCTCAAGAGCCGGGCAAAGGCAAGGACGTCGCTCTCGTTGACCGCGGCCCCTTAAAACAACAGTATTATGGGGAGGGGGGTTGCCTGTCAGTGGCGGCGGCGGAAAGACCTTAAGCTTGAGATAGGACCTCTGTCTAATGTGAGTGAGACACTCCTAAGACGTTCTCATGGTCAAAGGCGCGCAAATTCACTCACTTCAATGCCCACAAGCAACGGCGGCCAACGGTACCACATCCGCTTTATTACCGGGCTATTGGGGACATTCTAGGGTCACCTTCTTATGTAATGGGTGGGTTGCCAGCCCGCTTTTCTGCCTGGTCTCGCTACCCCCCGTGTCTCAGGCAATTTCAAAAACCAACCGCCAGAACGCGGGGGCGTTGCACAAGAGGTCACTCGCCGAGATGGTGATCAACCTCACGCCCGTGCACCGTTTGCAGATACCAGCACAACGCACATGATAAAAGATAGATTCGCCCTCTCCCTTGTTCCTTTTATTACCTATCAAACAGAGGGTTGTTCAAATTATGAGTGACCTTCAGCACGCTCTCGTATGCCTGGGAGACTCGGGAGTTCCTAGCCATCAACTCTCACATAGGCATTAGGCTCCTTGTGTATCATAATAGCCGTCGGCATTCCCCCCGCCTTTTCCATTTACCACTGTTTGTGGGCTAGTCAATTTGAATTTGGCTCTCTTCGATACCCTATCATTCCCCAGACTCCTGACTACTGCAGGCGCGATTGACCACATGTTGCCACTATTAACTGCTATTTTTGTCCTAGAGAGGGGCTCTAGACCGTCGTGCGCCATGCATAGTAGGCGGGAAAGCGGGGAAGAGGGGAAGAGGGGAAGGAAAAGAAAAAAGATGTTTGGGAAGGACGCTGTGCTTGTAGGACGCCTTCTTGGGTGCCTGTATTTCCCCGCTAGCCATTTTAGATAATACTCGTTCCGGGCAAGAAGTACCGGAATAAAGGCACCAGAAAAAATATATGGCTATCGCCCGCGCGTACCTGCGCTCGCAAGCCAGATTCTGCCCTCAGGTACTAGTACTTCTTGCCTAGGACAAACAATTCAAGAAGAAAAAAGAAGTTCGGCGTACTTCAATATTTGGATAATTATTCGTAGAAGAATCATCAATATCTCCATTGCCGATGCTGCCAGCATTGAGAAAACCTATTCAACACTAGCAAGACTCGGACCCTCCCTACAAAATACCATCCAAGTTTTTTTATGCCAGCAAAAACACAACGTCTCACCCACCAATTCCTTGTGATGCCAAACACGGTAATAAAGCATGGTCTCAACACAGCTTGGCAGGGTAGTTACCCTGGCATTTTCCTAAAAAGGAGATTTATTGCAAAAATTAAGCGACACAAACCATCTAAATAGTTGTCCTCTGACTTTTTAAAAAATTATAAAATTTACCACTGCAGCTGGTTTGTTTTAAAGATTTATTTTTATTTTTATTATTATTTTTATGGTGGTGTTTTCTTGCTCAGAAGTTGGGGTATTATTTTCTTGGCTGTGGGTGAAACGTTGTGATCTTGCTGGTATAAAAAAACTTGGATGGTATTCTGTAGGGAGGGTCCGAGTCTTGCTGGTATTGAATAGGTTTTCTCGCCAGCATTTGTTCCACCCGTATCACTCGTTTTTGTGTGCTCGTCTATCTCAAGCATCCGTGAAAGGTGCTAGGCGCGATTTCCTAGCCTTGGCGCCCAGCTTTCCGGATACAAGTATCGTACCGATATCCGAGGGCAGCCCTATCGGTTCGAGCCGACCGGTTGCGGCGCGGCACTGCGCCATCATACTATCCGTACCAGGGTATGGACTTAAATGATCAGACACCCAAAGATTAGGAAAGCCTATGCAGATACTTGCGCGCAGAGGAGACATCGTTATAGCAGCATGTTATTTCCGTGCTAGAAAAGATGAGTTCTTTGCTTTCGTAAGATCAATTCCATGCTGCTATAAGAGTGTCTCATCTACTCTCAAGCATCCGCATAGGCCTCCCTAATCCCTGGCTGTCCGATCACCCACGTCCATGCCCGAGTACATGGGTTATCATGTCACGTAACCCACTCCACGCTTTGGTGGGGCATCGGACCAACTAGAACTGTGGGGGACGCCGATCGAAATAGCTGAGAGATATTAGGTAGACATACCTTATCGTAGGGCCTTCGCAATTTTAGCATATAGTATTCAGCTACGGCAAGGGGGTCAGCATATATAGACCACCGCATTAATATTAGTGGGGGTATTTTATTAATGAGATAGAATCTTGCCGGTATAACTTTTCGGCAATTGAAAACCAATGGAGGTTGTGATTACTTACCACCAAACCGTAGCCATGGAAAATGGCTCTAGCTTTTTTTTTTGGGTAACTAATTCTCATACGTTACAGGCACAGTACCTGCTTCTATAAAACAATCCCTTAGTATTACACTGTAAAGATTCTAGACACAATCATTAGACCATATAGCGATGCTACCGCACCAGCTACGAAGGCACCACTACCCCTGGAGACCTCTAAATATAGTGATGCTAATAAGTGAGAAACTAATACAAGTAATTCTGAAGGCGTTACCCCCGCATTTGCATACTTGCATGTAAGAAACGACGCCTTTCTCCGGATCGGAGGCAACTTGATAACCACTAGAAACCCCCCAACCGGGTTTCTTTTCCGGACATACCGTCTAACAGCACTTACAGCGCCTTTCCTCCATCCATCGGCAGAGTAGAGTAGAGGGCAAATTGAAAGAGTTTCATCTTTGCACATGCACAAGGGGATTAAAAGAGTGGATAGAAAGGCCGCCAGGCAAGAGAAGATAATTGCCTCACATGTCCGTTTTTCATATTCTCCACTAATGATACAGTAAGAGCACTCTTGGGGAAACATTTGTCCAGGTGAATGTTGGAGTTATAGGGGTAGCTCACGCGCGCCATCGGACAGGCACAAAAAGATTGATCTCGGGCTAACTCTGCGCCGTGGGCTGGAAACACTCCTCGCCGCTGGAGGAGCCATTGTATTTTCTGAGGAATTGGGTTCGCTGGAGTTTCCCCCGAGCTCCGAAGGCCATTGTTTCATCTCTGTTTTGTGTTTTTTTTCGAATTTATTTGCTACGAGGGTATTGAGTTAAGTTAGCAACAATAACACAATTAGATCTTTAATCATAGCACCTCACTCAATTGAGTATTCTCATCACTGTAATGAGAAATATTGTACCCCAGGGCGCTCCTATAATACACACCTTAGGTATACCCCCATCTGTTCCTACTCCTCCCGGTTCTCTCTCCAGCTGCTTCTTTCCCCGAGACCGATGTCTTTTCCACACCCTGCTGCTCGGAACTCCCATAATCCAGCACAAGCTTCCTGATAGCAGGGGAATAGCTTCTCGCCAATAACCTAACGGAGCTCTTACCAGGACGGCAGGCATCAATATCAAGATCGTCCCTTCCGAGCAACAACCTAACCACCCTCTCGTGTCCTTTATTTGCCGCAACATGTAGCGGTGTATCTCCAGATCCGGACAAGGCATTGACATTCACCTCTCCATGATCCAGGAGTAATCGCATAGTATGTATTTGGTCCAGCGAAGCCGCCAAGTGCAAGGGGGTCCTCCCATAGCGATCCGGCCCATTGATTTTAAGTTTCGAGTCTTTAACCAGAAGCGGCAACACCTCCCTCCAACCGAGCGAGATAGCGCGGTGGATCGGCGGCTCGCCGGCCGGGTCCCCGGCGTTAATGTCGACCGCGTTGGAGGTCAGGAAAATCCGAACCGTGGCTTCGCAACCAAACTTAACCGCCTCGTAAAATGGTGTTAGACCGCTTTGATTCTTGAGGTTCGGGTCTATCCGCTTATCTACTAGGAGAATTGAGAGTATGTGATTCCGGTCTATATCCCGATAGACCGCCTGATGCAGCGGGGTCTTACCAGATGGGCTACGGATGTTAGCGTCGATTCTTTCCTCGGCTAGGAGTAACTGTGTCATTCTCTTGTCTGCTAGGTTAACTGCCAGGTGCAGCGCTGACGGGGCCGCTGGGTGTGACTGGTTTAGTTGGGTCCTCTTGTCGCGCAACAGCAATCGCACCGTTTCCTCGCAGCCCGTCCTAATAGCATCGCATAGTGGCGTTCGACCATTTCGTTGCGAATTTACGACGATTCCGTCCACTCCTAGGAGTAATTCTACGATTGTAGGGCGGCTTTCGAGGACTGCTGCGTGCAGTGGCGTCGGATGCCGCCCCCCCTTGGCTGTTGTGTCAATACCACAGTCTATCAGCGTCCGGATAGTTGTCTCGCTCTTTGAGGATACCGCCGCTGTGAGTATCTCCCCTCCGTCCAAAAGTCCGCTGTCCAGGATCCTCTTGACTGTCGCGTTATCCTGCCGGCCTGCAGCGAAGAATAGTACACTTTGTCCATGGCGCTGCAGTCTTGTGTTGTTTAAGAATAGCTTGTCGATAAGAACGTGAGTCAGGAGTCGGGCGAGGCGCCGGTTCGTGCGTAAGAGAGCGTTCGTGTCGGGTGGGTCTTGATCCCTTGCGATCTGAAGGATTACCTCGTTTGGTAAGTCCAAGAAAGACATAATGTGACGGTTTCTTGTATCGTGGAGTACTGTAGTTAGTGGTGGTGGGTGACTTAGCCGAAGATTCGACGAAGATTTCACGGGGGATCTAGCAGTTATATATGGCGACTGCTTGGTTGCTGACTTAGATATATTATTGGACGAAACTAGTTGAGCGAGGCTGCTCTAACCTTAGTAACACGAAATACAGCTATGCGTTGTTAAGCGCGGTGGGTGGTGCTGCCGATTGCTGGCCTGGTACAGTATTACGATACGGAATCCTTATTTGTACTATGCGCAATGCTGCATGTAAATGTGATACCAGAGTGAAACGGGGCTCCGCCAGAGTATTCGAAAGGTTTTAAAGTCTCCGGAATGGGAGATGATAAGGGATTCACTTATGGCAAATTTGATCGCTTCACGGGCTAGATCCCGCGAAAACTATCGTTATCCATACCATAGACACGTAACTCGTTGCGGAGACTTTAAAGACGTCGAGTATACTCCTCCATGAGGCGCCAGAGAGGGGTCCTCTAGCACCTGGCCACGGAGACCTACGAACGTTACTGGTCTCTGATTGCCTCCTATCATTTGCCATAACTTAGCAATCTGCACAGAGCATTGTGGGAAGGTGTTGTGGAATAGTTCAGATTGCATGCCTAGCCAAGTACCCAGAAGTGAATATGATGATGGGTGCGCACTTTTACAGCCACCCTTCCGGATGGTCCAAGGCTTCGAGTTTTTCCGCACTAGAACCCTTTCCTTCAAACTATCTTATCCCTAGGAATAGCTATAGCACAGAAGTGCTTACTGTAAGTGTCGTGCCAACTATTGTGTCCCTAATAGGCTGGTCGATGAAGCTGCCGGTGCGACCCGCCTCCCGACTCGTGGCCGTCCCGCTCATATCCCTACAACCACAACCTCGCTTGTATCCATTCATCGCCCCATCTCCCCCCACTAGGTAAACCCCCCATGACCACTACCGTGCAACGGCACTACCACCACGTGGACCAATACTCTAGACCTCTCCTTCCAAACAGCGCTCTCATAACCGCGATGTTCCTACATCCTCCCGCCTTATGTAGTAGCATTTGTTCCTGACTGTCCGACCTATTGGCATTAGCCCTCTCGCCCCCCACGAGTGCCTTGGCTGCGCATCTCCCCCCAAACCCGACAGCGACATGTAGCGGCGTAACCCCGGTATTACCCACGGGGCCGGGGCAACCCGAAGATCACCCAGAAAGAGCAGGGCGATAGCACTGTTGTGCTGGTTGGCGACTTTGTACCGTACAGCGAGGTTTCACCTCTGGGAGTGTGCGAGTTTACGGGGAGTGCGACCTTATAGCCCAAGACACGGCTAGGATTAGTAGTTTGCAGTGGTAGAGTCCGATAGCTTCAACCCGTAGGTCGTTTAACAAGAGACAAGCTATTAGCACATTGGTATTTGCCGTAGCTCTGTGCAGTAGCGGCTAGTTCGGGATTTGGAAGGTTGGTCGGCTGACGTCTATCCGCGGATTTTTGAGCAGTTCGTCGACGGTGCCCTTCCGATCAACCTTTATCACTGTTAGGCGCGGAAATAACGCTATTATAGTTGCCTAGTTTCCATCTACTGTTGTGTTAGCGCCAGTAACCTTATCACCGCTTACCGATAGCATACGTGCACGGCACTATGCAGCGCAGCGTCCTTTATGATGACCCGGAAAGCTAACGCTCACCCGCTCGTCATCTACCAACGTCTGCACCAGCCCTCCGGCTCTAGAATTGATCCCCGACTACGATGTCGCAAAGTTAGCACTAGCCTGGTGGTCAACATTGACGCTCCCGGTTCCCAAAAGCACCCGCACCATCTCAGAGCGCGCAATCCCTGCCTCGCACAGTAGCGTGCGTGCCCAGTCCCATACATTTAGATCAATCCCACAGGGAAGCAGAGCGCGCACCACCCGTACATTTTGTGTCAATACGACATTATTTAGTAGCGGCGTGGTGCGAAGTACTGTTATGTCCTGGATGATTCCTACCACTCCTCGCTATTGACAATGGTTTAATATTCGCGATCAGTGGCGCGGCATAATGCACGCTTGTAGTAGGCTCTTGAGCATGGGGGACGCTGCCAGGAGGGCGTGGGCAAGGGGTTTTGCCAGACTCCGGCTCGGGCGGAGGAATACATTGATACCAGGGGGGGGGACGTTGTAGGACGATTTGGAGGACGATTTGGAGGATAAGTTCGTTGGATAGGGGGAGTAGTAACATTACGAGATCAGGGCCTAAGATTTTGGGGGGCTATTTGAGGTTGTTTGGGGGTAAGTGAGTGTGAAATGTAGTGAATGCATTACCAGTATTGAAGCGCAACACCGGTGTCGTTGGGACGTTGGAGTTGCCTATCTTAGTAAGGTTTATTTCTTCTCACTTGTCTCAATTGAGGCTAAAAGAGAATATTTTTTCCCACTAATACAAAGGGGGAAATTCTGGACGTCTTAGCGTCATTCCGACTACTCCAGGTTTTACTACTCGAGTACTTGTATTGATTCAGCCCCAAGCGTGTGTGGCTATTAGTCACACAACCTCACCCGGCAGCCAAGACGCTCTTGCCGGAGGTCTAGAGCGCGCGGGGCGGGAGATTGATAAATTGGAGTACTCGTAATGTCCTAACGTTTGTGAACGCGACCACTATTGCATGATGCCAAGGTCCGGGCAAAAAACGTGAATCTCGGCGTTATGCAATAGCAGTTGTGTTCACAAACGCCAGGACACTACGAGTAGAGCAATATAATGTGGAATAGTGTTGATAGTCTGTCGAGTCAAAAGAGTTGCTCCAGTGTGCGCAATGCCCAGTATACAAAACCGACAAATCATCTCGGAGCTTGGCGTTCGAAAATCACTTTTTCCATCACGGGATTGGATGCCTCTAATAATCTCACCGAACATAACTACCCCAAGACCGAGCGAACAACCACCCCACCAATAAACCATCAAAAGAAAGAAAGAAAACACAACTCCTCATCCCATTCTCTCCTCCCTTTTTTCCTTCGCCGTCCATCGTACTGCACCTTACTCCCATATTCCTTCTCACGTTCCATATTTCCAAGACATATAACAACGCCACCAAGAGACTGCACCCTCCATAAAAAGGGGAATTCCGGAGGAAGAGGGAAGCGTTCTTCATCAGCGTATGTGCTAGTTGACTAGTTGACTCCTAAACCCCAACTCAATAGCCCACAGGCGCACCCGCATCGCAGGCGGAAGCCACCTAAATCCCATCTCATCCTCCACCAACCACCAACCGTAAATATCCACAATACTGAGGCATTTAACCATCGTTTAGCATAGACAAAAGATAATTCACAAAACTTTTGACGAGGGGTTTCTTTTCTTTTTGGACGAGTAGCTACTAAGTTATTCACACGAGTATATGCAATGGTTGAAAGGCACTATCCAGCGAACAGATACCCCGCTCTTTTCGTGCGCCTGGCGCTCGCCGAAGGCTTCCTTGTTTCATAAAGTATGCAGGCACTCTAGTTTGATGTACCGCATGGTGCTGGTTCAGCTCAGTTCTATACGACGAAGGAATAAATTTCTGATTCTGGTATAGCGCCAGAGGCACGTGGGTAAGCGATATCCCATTCACCTACACCTAGTCCCAACCATCCCGATCCTACCACAACCTCACACCACCACCAGAGGCAGTTTTGAAACACGCTAGATCGAGACACCCTTAATATCAAACTTGAGTCAGCTTCTATTATGCCGAGCTAGCCGTTCACCAGAGCGGTTCAGCTCAAGATTCACGTGGTGAGCCTAAGGTAGATATGTTCATAGATAGTCACTCGTACAACCTTTAGGCGGACCTGTCGGGAGAGTGCTTTCGGGTGTGTGCTTTCTACGTCTTCAAGTATGACAAAGCCGGTCAGTATACCTTAGTGTCAGTTTAATGCTGTTCGAGTTCGACTTATCCTATTTACCTTTTCTCTCATGTCACCGCTCGATCAATTTATCAGATATAAAATTCTCTTCTCATCTGTTTTCTCTTGTCTCCCAAATAGTTTCCCCTGGTCTCTCTCCCACTGCGAATATATATTGTTGTTTCATTGCATAAATAGTGGGTCTCTCCGGCACTCTTAGGTAAAATGAAGTTTCTAATCATCTCTCGCTCTCCCAAGTCTCTGGTATAAAGTTCCGCCATTCCATCTTGTTCAACAGGATGAGAAGGAAGGTCCTATTTGTAGTTCTTATGGGCATCGTCATTACCGAGCAAAAGGAAACTTACTTATCAGCTTTATGTTAACTTTGAATGTCATAGAAGCGATATTAAATTTTTTATGCCCCGGCAATTAACCTGTGATACGACGCCCAACCAAGCAGCCCGGCGAAGACCACTGATATAGTACTCTCGAGCCCCACAGCTGAGCCATCTGTTCTAGGGTCGGTTGGGGCGAGGCTTGGGTCAGGCAAAATCAGGAGTCCAAGCCGGGGATAGTGTTCTAGGCGAGGGTCCTTACAGGGAGCCGGGAGTTGGCGGGGAGGTTCAAGGTTAGGCTCGTGACCCCCCAGGATACTAGAGAAGGAATTCCATTTGTCTCTTGAAGATATCTGTTAAACAGAAACCCACCCTTTTGTCTACCCTCCTGTCCGCTTCCTACTCCCTCTACAATTTCACCCACTGCTAAGACCCCTGGGAAATTACCCCCACATCCAGCCCTACCTCTGCCCCCATTGTTCAAATGCGCTCATACTATATTAATTGGTTTTCCTCGCATATTAATACTTCGTTTTAGGGATAGAACGGGTATATTTTTCATCTGGGGCCTGATTAAGATATTTGTCTATAACGAGAAAGGAGATTCCCTGTCTTTCGTTCTTTAGCTAAAGCTCGAATACAAACTTTAAGCTACTAATATTGCCTTTTTAACATCAAACGCCGGTTGACACAGCGGATTAGGAGACGCATTTTTTTACCTACACCAGTCTACTAGTTAGCCTCGAAGCCCCCCTCTCCACCATACGGTGTCCCAGCTAGTATCTTTCCCCACTTACTAGAATCTCCCTTGATATATGCAGCCACCTTAGCGGTAGACAACTAAAACAAGTCAGTCCAAATACTATTAAAGCAGTTGCAGTGATGCATCGTTGACAGCAGCGGCTCATAGGAAAAAAATATCCCTAGAAAGTGCAATCTCCGGAGGCGATGCGATGTAAGTGCAATACTCCAAGCAAGGTACGGCGTAGTGGCTGATCGGGAATAGGTAGAGGTATCTAGAGGGCCTTCCCCGTGAGTCATGATAACCCCATGATTATCCACCAAAGTTCCAAGGTTTTTGTGACCGACCACATCACACTAGCTACCTCAAGCAACTCTAATAGAACACAGTCTAGGGATCTGGAGCCCAAGTTGGTTCGGCCAGGTTCGAACGAGAACTACTCTGGACAAACCAGCAAGCCCAAGAGCGTAGCCCCCAATCTCCACAGACCTGGCTTATATTTCCAGAACCGCTCCGGAGACTTAGGTGTAAAGGGCTGTGCATAACTTATGGCCTACTTTCAAGTTGGGGATGCGAACGGAGATGCCGGAGTAACTTGGATTTGGTGACTTGGTTCAAACGGAAGATTGTCCCACCTGGATTCATGGCGCTAGTGGAAAAGGAGATAACTAATCCAAGAAGAATTCCTTCCCCACAATTTCCTACCTCACGACTTGTCACTCGCTCCTTCTAAACTCAAATACTGTTAGATCAACGGTAAGGAATGTCCGAGGTGGATTAGTGAACCCTCCTCTGCATCTTCCTACTCCAACTCTCCATGATACCAGGGGATCCATAGCACTAATACTACCATCGCCATGCTCCTATTCCCATTTTTATTCTCTCCCGAGCCCGTCCTAAAGGAGAAAAAGGTGGTACCCGATCCGTTACTCGATGGATTTCCCCTCCCTGAGCTATCATGAACTTCTCCGGATAGATTTTGGCAAGAGATATGTGATTGAGAACGTATCACCTGCAGCCGTATCAATATGGTGGGCGAGCAAAGCGCAGGGTTCTGCCAGCCACAACTCTCTCGAACAAGTCAACACCAAGCTATAAATTCACCAACACAGCTTCCTTCCTTCCTCCTTTTCAGGACCCTTCCGGCACTTCTGACAGAATAAGCGAATGTGCCGTCCGGAAAGGATAGGGGTTTTTACCCTCCGGCCTACCTCAGAACAAGGCCTTAACTTCCTATGGCATTTCGAGATCAAGAGGACATTTACTCCACAACTTCACCTTTAAATAAAACCCAACCTGGTGAACCCGCCCTGCAAACCATTTCCGTTGACCGATTTAGCCTGGGAAAATTAGGTATGACAAAAGTTTGTTAAAAATCTAGATTGGAATCCCGGTTTCCCCTCAACATACATGCCGGAGGGTTTCGACCGATCAGCATCGGAGAAACTGGGACTTTGCTGGTGACCGCAAACACCCAGCATCCGGTGGGCGAATACCTGAGCTAGCTATATCATCCCGCATAATCCGTACTTCAAAGGTATAGTAGAGATGAAAGCCCGGGGTCGAAATTTCTAGATTCATGATGAGTGAGTAAGGGTTATTACAGTACAAGTACAAAGCTGAGCCCAACCCTTTCAAGCTTATTGCGGTCTATTCACTGTCCCGAAGGAGTACAATTAGCTAGCCAACTACCCCTCGGAAAAGACCGTGAGTAAACATGTGCACAGTCAAATCACTGCACCACCTCTGCAGCTCCCTTACCTGCCGCGCATGCTGGGGGAGGTGTATAAGCAAACGCCAGAGACGGGGAAATATCCCCACCACTCCACCTCGCTTACCCTATTCACCAATTGACCCCTAGCGCATCCAATTATGGCTTCTTCAGCTAGGTTCAGGAGTTCCATAGATCTTGATCTAACCTAGAAACAAAAGTTAAGTATCTTCCCTTCAGTAAGCTACACTTCTACACCTAAATTTCTAGAACAAGGCGTAAGACCCAGGGTATACAAAACCAAGTAGTGGGAGGCCTTGGTTGTGCTGGAGTAGATAGAGCTCAAGGTTCAGGGAATTATAGCAAGTATTATATGATATTAGGAAACAGCACTGGATACTCCAGCCCACCACTCGAACCACCAACTTCACAGCTATATGCGCAAGCCCCCACAACAGCTCCCATGTGGTACTGGAAAAGAAACTCCCTCGATCACCAACTACCGGTATGATACATACCATCACCACTTCCTAATCCAACCCTTTCCATTCCTTACCCATACTATCATATCCATCGTCCCACCCGAACCCACCCACCCACAATCCCCAACCTTTCCCAACCTTTTTTTTCTTCTTCTATCATAAATAATTCTTAATCCTCCACCCGATCCACAAAATAGCAACCACCAGCTCCAACAACCCTCCCACAGTCATCGTGCAGCAAAAAAGAAGGGAAGAAGGGAACACAACCCACGCCACTCGGCCCTCCAAACATATACATACATCAACCTAAGGTTTTCCAATCCTCTACGGTATTGATAACATCAAAGGGCGTTTCTCATTAACAGCATTGAGATTACTATCCGAGGGTTCATTCCTTATACAGTGCGAATAAGTTACGATACGCTAGTCTATCCATCCGTCTTCTGTTTTCGAAGGAATCACCCAGCCCACCAGGCCAGCAAAGAAGAGAAAGAAGCCTTTCGTGACTGAGCTCTACACTCAGTTTAGCACTGTATATTATAATCCGGACGTCGGTCACCTGAACATAACATTCTATAGGCAGTAGTCGATTTGAAAGGGCGAGTGGGATCACCGGTACTGTACTTGGGGTGCAGTATCCTATCCACCCCTACCACATGTATAATATCCTACGATATTCTATTTCGCCATAAGTACAAATTTCCCTCCGGAAGCTAAGGTCTCTTATAGGCCAAGGAGATCATGAGCTTAATCCAACCTCACTTCGCTCTGAAACTTGGCCAGTTGGTCCTTTGTTACCCAATTGTTAGGCTTGTCGGACCAACTTAGGATACTAGCACGCGCCCGAGGTTTGATGCCTTGTAGGGAAAGAATAACCGGTATATATATATACTCTCCAATCAGGCCATTCTCACATGTCACCATTTTCCATCCAGTCAAAGCGATTGATATCATTACTAACTTACGTAGGTTCACAATTTGATTTTTGCCCAAATGGAAATCGAAACAATGAGAACGAAAAAGATGGAAAAAAACTCCTCCTACTCCATCCCGATCCCCGCGCCTCCGCAATGTCCTTCCAAATCTTCGGAAGAATAAAAAATAAAAATAAAAAACGCCCTGACTAAAGTTCCTCGTCCTTCTCCGTGTAAACCACGGTCCATTGCCGGTCAAGGGGACCAGTGCTCAACACGCTCCACCTATCGCAATCATCGATATCGGATTTCGAAAGGTTGCCGTACTCAGACTCCGTCATAGATTCGTCGTCCCCTTCTGACTGGCGTGAAATGCTAACGATGCTCTCATCCAATTTATCCACCATGAGCGTGTTTGTATCGTCCTCCCTTCCCTCGTTAGACATCGTAGGGATCCTAGTTGGCGGAGGAGGATGAGGAGTTATAAAGAATTCCTCCTGGGTGTGCTTCTCATCCCCTACACCTGGCGAGCCCGAAACACGGCTTGGTGGGGGTGGGTATGGTGTGTAATCTTGTTCCTCCACCCCACAACTGTACCCTTCATTTTTCCCATTGGCGCTCCCGCCTCCATTATCGCTACCGGAAGGCGGAGACGGAGAAGTATTCAGAGAGCCGAGCGGGCATCCTCCGTCCGATATCTTCCTCAACATCACAGCTGCCCAATCCAGCTCCAGATTCGACTGCCAGGGATTGCTAGGAGAAGAACTCCTGCTCCGCTTATTCCACTTATCTTCCAACCGTTTCGTCAATTCGCTCGAGCACTTCTCCACCTTGTGAACTGCGTCGATGACGTACCAACCACCGAATTCCCACCTTTCTCGCCCACCAGAAATCGCCACGGGCACTTGCCGGTAAAGTGGCACAGCAACCGTCTGAAGACTAGCCAGAGGGACGTCGAAAAGTAGGTTCAGATGTGACTTCACAAATATTTCGCGTGGAAAGTCTGGGTGTGCGTTATCGAAGACGAGGATTCGGGCGATTTTAGGGGGCGTGGTTGGAGTAGGAGATATTGTACTGGAATCGTCCGAGTAGAACTCATCGAGCTGCGTTCGCGTATAAGTTTGCGAGGTTCGGGAAGTCCGCGAGGTACGAGGACGCCATTGGTGGTTTATTGTTCCACCTCCTGCGTCTATTGGCATAGGTGTATGTGAGGGCGAGATGGTCAACGCAGCCATTCTTCTTTATCCCAGGCGTTGATTTGTTTAAAATAAAATAAAAAAGCTTTGGATTTTTTTTAATGGAAGAAAGGAGAAAGAAGGGGAGTGGTTGGGTGGTTGGGTGGGTGGTTGAGAGGGAGAGAGTTGGTGGTGGTGGGTTGAATATGAAAGCTTTTGTTAGAGCAATGGTGTTCTGAACTTTTCGGGGGTTACTGTAATTGAAATTGATGGGTAGGATGAGCCGATGAGGTGCAGCATGCTTGTTCGCTTGGCCACAGCTATCATGCCTTAACCGGTAGTGGTTACACCAAAACCATAACTCTCAATTGTCGCCCCGCGGCGCGCTTTGGAAATCAGTCACTTCTGATTGCCTATCTCGACCCGCTCCTCTTGGAAGTGCGGATGGGGTATCATACAGGTGCTTAATTCAATATATTTATCCAGGTAGGGCACGGTGCCAGTGCTGCCACCGATTAGGTAAATTGTGCTTTGATGTCCACAGCTGTTCCTGCCTGTTCATTACTAGGCAGTCATGGATTTTGAACAAGACTTATGAGACATACTCAACGGGCCCAGTCATATTCTCAACCATGCGCAGCCAATAAGCATGAACCTTGGGGCTCTGATGAGGGATATTCTTGGAATCTTTGCATCTCCGGGATCACACTGGAGTAAATCCGCTTAGCTTTCTCCTGATGTGCTTACCGTCCCGTCTGTGGCAGTCTGAAGCGTTGACTCGATCCTGGTTGAGAATGGAATCACTCGGGCTTGACTTCCCGCTAACTTGAGCTTCAGCCCAATGGGGCGTATCTGAGAGATAGGCAAGATATCGGCGCTCGAGTATTGGTCTGTGGTTACCGAGATAGCAGAATCTGCAAGCACCTACCGGTACGGTAGCCTAGGACCTGTTCAGCTCCAATCAGAATATTCCATCTCCCACTTCCCGAGTCCCGATCGAGTGACCCCCTATGAGGGCTTACAGCGACCTATCATGGTGTTACTGCAGGCTGGGAAAAAGCTGACGCACACATCCGTTGGTGGAGGGAGCACGACAAGCGCCTGAGCCCGAAGACGATCCGCGTATTGACCTAGAGTGCCCTCAGAGAAAGGTATCCGGGATTGGAGAGAATTGAATTGATTTTTATCTCCAACCCATTTGTCTCTGCGATGGGAGGGGGAGTACTGACAATGAAAGGGATGCTAAGCTACGATATTCGAAATATGAGAGCGGGGGAAATTTTTATGAGAACAAACGGGATGACGGTGACAGAACGAATATGCTTATTTACCGGAGTACGGTATAACGCCCTGGGATGACGACACCTAACCCATCACACCAAGCACGCGATGTGAGAGGAACACACAACACGCAAACCATGGCGCTCGAGCATCAACGCCCAACCCCAACAAACGCGGAAGCACTATCAAAGTGCATAATGGATTACCTAAACTTAACCAATCCAAATACTCAAAATACCACGCTCTCTCCAATCCCCCGATAGAAAAGCATATCAACGCCATTCCAACCAACCAGCAATTGTGGTCTTAGCCCGCAGGAGTTTGGGCGGGAGGTTTGGGTTCTGGGGGTCAATTCCCGCGGTGGATGATTTCTCCTGAACTCTTCCTAAAATACCCGCTGAGTTGGAATAGTGCCGGGGGCCGAGCTTTCGAGCAGGCCCGCCCCGTTCTGGAGAGCGCCATTCTCGATGGTGGTTTGGTTTTGACGGGCTTACCGTTTCACCGTGTGGGGACATGGGGTAAAGGATATTATGATATGGTGCTGTGCTCCATTGGCAGTGTCGGTAAAGTTCGGACACAGGACCCTAAGGTATTTTGAAAATCGCCGTTACGAGATAGCAGAGAGCTTTTCGGTTTTCATTGGTGATAAGAGGCGTTTTGTTGGGATGCTTGGGATAAGTGGGGTTAGGTTTTGGATTCAACTGTTCGCGGGGGGGAGGATTATTGCGGTAGTCGAAGTGGTTGACAGCACTGTAGTACAAAAGTGCTTTTCTAGGCTCAACGCTGGGCAACCTCGGGTGAGTATTGTATGATAAGCACGCCTCTGATAGAATATCGGGAGGAAGTCAGAAAATTGGTGAAGACTACCACTATTATTATAAATTTTATTCTCATGGCAACTATAATAAAACATCTTAAATCACGTTGGGTAAAGCAGTTGTGGTTAACCTATGGCACATAATTTCCGATAAGAAGCTGTGACCCGTGTCCGCAAACCGTCATCCCCGCCGATACCGGTATATGTGGCGGCTCACCCTCCCAGTTAGAGCAGCCACAGATTTCAACTGGTTTGATTGGACCGTCCTCAGATATCATAACGAGGCTCAGGGATAAGAACCCAGCTTCCCTTCACCCTCTAGGAGTTTCATCAACCGACACCCATCCTCTACAATTCTCTAGGCACCAGTGAACAAAGAATGCGCGATGTTCGCTGGAAAGCTCAACTCTTTACCGTTTTTAATGTCTTGGATAACCTTATCGTTGTCGATGATCAGTCTAAGATCTGAGTGTGGTTCTCTCCACCAGAGCTCAGGCGACGGCACCGGGCTCGGGACCGTCGGTTTGACAATCTAGGAGAAAGGCTTCTACAAACCAAGGAATTCAGAAGCTGGTGCGACGAGAGTAGGTCTGAAAACGTAATCATGCTTTGCTACGGGGATCCGGGGGCCGGTAAGACCTACATTAAGTAAGGAGAACCCTCGAGGGGCGGAGGAAAGAGAGCTAGTGCTAATAATCTGTGGTCCTAGTTCCCTCGTAGTATGTAGCTTGGGCGATTGGGCGATTGGGCGATCGGGCAAAAAACTGCCGTTGGGTGTTTTCACCTTGACTCCGCCATCCAAAAGGAGCAGCCATCGAAAAACATGCCAGATGCCCAAGTGAGAAGGGCTGTTAGTGGAGTGGAAATGATTTTAAAGTTAGAGGGAATACCTTGTGCATTTGGAGACCAGAAAAAGGTCATTAGTGGGCAAATATCGGACTCCCCAGTATTGTTAAGATGCTATAGACCGTCACATCCTCACAATGCACATTTGTATGCATTGGCGTTCTAGGAGAATGTGCTGTCAGGCATCGAGTCGAGCTTCTTGATTCACTATAAGAAATACCCTAGAAGTTCCTAGGCATTGGGAGACTTCATATTCAGGGTAAAATCGAAGAGCCTCTTGCTGGACGAACGATAAGTGTATCTATAAGTCCCAGCAAAGATGATATCATCGGGTGTCTCCGTGTTGGGCTGGACCAGGATACAAACTCGGGTGCGGTCGGCGACAGTCTAGAGAAAAATATCCTGGGGAAAACTTTCGAAAATACTTCGGAGATGTACGTAGTGGCAAAGATTATTATTAGGCCCACTCTAGTTATCCGCTGACATACTTGTATCTGGATTTCTGCACATTTTCTTAAATATTAGGGTGACCTTACAAGAGTCGACAATCTATCGGGGGGACAAAAATTCAGCGCAAAGGCAGACGGGCCGGGGTTGGGGGATGCTTGCGGCGCAACACTAGGGCGGGTGGAGACACAAGATGAGAGTAAATCAAAACTTGAGATGGTAGCCGGGATGTGGATCTACCATTCGGAACGGCCATTGCATGCGGGCGAGCTCTGCCACACCCTCGCGGTCGAGCCGGGCTCAACGGATTTCAATGCTGGCAGTTTCCTTCGATGTCGATACTGTTAGGCTATTGGCAAGGGCTTATTGTCGTGTGGATAACAAAGCTTCGACGTCCGCTTGATCCATTTCACTCTCCAAGGGTATCTTTCCGCTCGCCCCGCCCTTTTAGTGGGCCTCACTTGGCAATCGCGGAAACCTGCTCAAGCTATCTGAATCTTCTATGGTTAGGCTTTTCCACCGGTCCTCCAAAACACCCTTTCTCAAATATTCTTCTATATATTGGAGCCCGCTCGAAAAGAAATTCTCTGAAAGCGCGAAATCGCTCCGCTAGAATTGTTTGAGGAGTGTAGACAACTACACAATACCTACTAAATCACCGCTAAAAGAGGCGGAGTTTTGGGTGATTATTTTGGCAATTGTCCTTTGTTTACTGGACTACACTGCGCATCCTTCTTCAGAATTGTTGCTTTGACGAAGATAAAAGGTTTTGATATCCACTAAGCGGTTTCGCGAGGGGTGTACCACTTATGTGGGGTGCTGAGAATGGACATGGGGGAGCGATGAAAATATTGCTCGGACAGAAGGGTCCGGCCATGACAGGCCGAACAAATGGAGCTAAACACCACTCTAGTCTGCCGCTTGGAACGGACGTGAGGGAGTGGACAAAATGCCACTCAGGCGGAAAGATATTGACCTCCATAAGCTGGACCGCCTTGACCAAACTCCACTCCCGTTTGCCGCTTAGAATGAACATGGCAGAGTGGTAGCGTTGATGCGGTCCTGGAAAGCTGCGGCCTCCAACACAATTTAAGGCTGAAGAGACATTACCTCCGGGTATGGACAGCATATACGCTACTCCCGTAATATCCCCACAGACATACCGGTATCCACCGTCACCGCTGCCACCCGCTCCTCCCACCCGGTTAAGCCTCCTTACACCTAGAAATCATCCCCTTTTCTTCTTTTTCCTTCCGGAACTAAGCCAGTTACGCAGATTGTGCTTTGGTATTGTCCCTTGCTCAGATTTGTTATTAAAGGAAATTCCATGCGATATGAATGCGCATATAAGTCATCACGCCCGTGTGAACCTCCCTGCTGATCTCCTTGCGTGGTCGAGTAAAGATTAACAACCCTGGGTATAAGTTATAGCTCGAAGTTTTCCCCATATAACACCTCGTTTTTCTTGTTTCTTCTAGTTAAAATTCCCCTTTAGGAATTTTCCTCTTTCTATAATTTCTTTCTCTATTCCCTCCACCCGTATTGTCGGTGCATTGTAATGTACCGTACCTTGAGTGTTGTTTGGGTGGGGACGGGGTAATACAGCGCAAGGATCCCCGACGCGGTTGAAATGACTTAAGGGCTGGGGATTAGTTAGGATAGAGGATGGTTACTGCAAGAGATGTATATATATGGCTTAATAAATAGTATCATCCTTCAAGCTTCCACTAGCATAACCAGAGATATCCCAAGGCGAAGGATGGGAGCGGAACATAACACAAAACTAACAAGACAATGGCCGATAGCTTCACAAGAGGTGTTTACTAAGCATAATATACACAAAGCCGGAGATCCCAGCATGAGAGCCAAAGTAAAATAAAGGAAAATCCACTAAGAACGACGAGCATAAGTGCCTAAGTTAGAGGGCTAGCGAAAGGAGGTCGAGAAATTCATAAGCGGAGGATTAGAAAATTACGAGTTGTGGGAAGGCTCATGCGGGCTTGGTAGAGTGTACAGCTACCAGATATTTTCGCTGCCCGCAAAACTTAGGAGAAAACTGATGAGCGAGTGATCTAGGATGATGACGCTGGCAGTAAGCACTTCCTATGGGGTGGGACAAACGTCGGATAAAAGCCTGGGCAGACGAGAGAAGGGAGGACTGGGTGGAGGGAAATGATTCCGGTGGATTGAAAGGTGGAAAGTATCTGGTTTATGCTGTTTTTTGTTGATCCATTCACACTTGTTTCTTCGTAGAGGTAGGGAAAGGGGGGGTCTGAGGCAGATAGGTATGCTGTGTTTTTTTTAATGTTTTTTTATATTGCTATAAACTGTAAATAGAAGTCTAAAGGGGGTTTCTAGGATCATGTGGGTATTCGGGGATCCAGTATCGCGTACCTGTTTAGTTGGTAAGGTTCCCCATAATGGAAGAAGAGAAATAGGACAAGGCAAACTTGAGCTCATGGCCTCCTCCAGATTCTCTCTAGCTGAATCCCTCGGTAAGCCTTTACCATGCGTCACGCATCTCCATTTTTCCTTCCAATTTTTCCCCCGCCTTAAGAATGTGATGCGTAAATTAACAAACATAAGTTCCCCCCCATGAGCACCTGCACTAAATTATGGATTTCAAGGAAGAATATCACCTACCTACCAGTACCATATTGTGGATCCGGCTGCCCTTTCGGATCTATCGCCTAGCACGACATAAATTTCTGTTCAACCCTCAGTGGTCTTTCTCTGGAATCTAGTATTGTATTCTTTTCGCTTAGACAGGCGCTCTGCTCCTCAATCCTTTAGAATGTCAACACGTTAAAACGCACGCTACGAGGACTAGATATCCTGTGAGAGGTTTGTAATTTCCAGAAGCTGTAGCGTGGTCTCTAATAATGGCTGTTTGCTTTTCGGAGCAGGGCGCGGGCGTATTCTTCTAGGTTTACCCATTCACTTTTGGCAGCGAAGGATGGAGAAGTAAGCTGTCTAGCCCGATCTCTCTCCGGAGGATCATCCGTGCTATATACCTTCCATCAGCATACCACGATAAGAGACGATATCGGCCAACTTCCGCCCACTCAGTCCGTCCTGATGCCTTGCTCTGGTCTCAAGTATTACTCCCTCTTGACACTACGGAAAGACAAAATACACCTGTTTGGACTAAATTTTCGCACAGGTCACCCACCTATCATACATTCATGAATAAGGAAAGGGAACGCACGAAATGCCTGAGTGATTTATTGTGATGAGGAGCACAGTGCGATACTACCGGTATGATATTAGAGAATCTATAGTATCATATTCAGCATTTGCAGTTGCTTTTCTGCTCTACTTTTTAATATTCGGACAGCTTGGCGCCAAGACTCATACAAATCAGTGCCAAGATTCCCGATACTTTAAAAATCGCCGAGAAGCAAATCGACTTTTTTTTAAAAATTAAGGCCCTGTTTAGCGCGCCACCATATAAAAAAAAAAATAGGTATCATATAAAAGATCTATATCCAGATAGTGATGGCCATTCTAACTATTATCGTTAAGGGAAAAATCTGGTAGGAGGCCTGTAATTCGAGCTATAATAAAAAAAAGGTCCAATATTGCAATATTTCATTTGCAACAAAAATGATATAAAAAGTCAGAAAAATTCCATCTTCCTTGCGCGCTAGACAAGGCTTAAAAAAATTGTTTTTTCATTATTAAATTAATTTTTGTTCTGCTATGATACCCCGCCGATCGCAGACCTTACCCTTACAGGCAGGCCTAGAGCTAGACTCTACCACCTCGCAGCAGGTGTGATTTGCGCTACCGCCTTATCGAAGAAGGCTTAAGGTCTTCTTTAGTCTCCCAGTTCCTGTGCTGTGGGGTCAGGATTTTTCTTAAATCTCCTACCCTACGTGACGGATTGTTCAATAGTAACTCAATTTGAGGGAAATCGAACTCCTGGGCTCAGCTAGGTATTTTCACATCATATCACTACAGGAACGGGCACTTACTATATCCTGCTGTCTTTGGGATTTTTTCGCCTGAGGCTAAGGATATCGATGCTCAAGAAGGGATCTTTGCCGCTGGCTATCAGTGATTAGCGCCTGTAATTTTCCCTCTTTCAAGGATGTGTTTATTCCTGCAACGCATTAAATATTCAATAGATATTATAGCTAGATTACAATCTCAGTCTGAATATCAGTTATGGAAAAAAGATGGGTTTGGGTATGGGAAAGACAAGATTTGGAGGGAGTTGTGGGTTACAAATGTACGGCTAGAGAGCCGTCCAGCATGCTGAGATTGATAAGTGTACGAGTATAATAGGTAAGCGGACCGTAAGCGCTATGACGCTAAATTCATAATTTATTATAATCTTGTTTAGGGTATTGCATTCCATTTTCAAGTCGCCCTTATGAGTTAAGGAAGTATGATAGGTAGGATGGAAGTTTTCAGAGCGGCTAAATTGCTAGGGGAAAGTGCGTAACCAAGTGATATCAATTATTATACTATCCCTTCAAAGTATATCCCCATTCTCTGAAGCTGGCGGAAGAAAGTGACACCCTATTCCATCAGAATCTTACAAACCCATTCCACCAATATCGACATCCTAATTTTTCTCCAAACGCCCCCCTCCCAAACCAGAAAACAGAAGTTCCAATTATCACTTCTCTCTCGCAGCCATGATCTCACTAGTACCTGCCTCCTTCCCCTTCCCCTTATCCAGCGCTTTCCCCGCCTCCTTAACAGGGTCCTTCAACCCCCGTCCGCGCACAGAGCTCAACACCCTCCTAGAAAAGCTTCCAGAAACAGCGTGTTCCCCAGTGTCAAAAAGCGAGTTGATGATCGCTAGTGCTAGGATGAATAGGTATACGTCACCATTTCTGCGTCCCACAATTAGTCACTTGAGCAACAGAGAAGGAGAGGAGGAGGACGTACTTAACACCCTTAACATAACCCTTCTTAGCCAACACCTTCCAGGCACTAATCAACCCAACCCTAAAGGTGTACAAGAAATTGCTGCGACCACCCCTAGAATCCACAAGCGCCCATAACCCGCCAATGAACCCGCCAAGCCAGTACCGTCCCTTCGGGAGCAAGTGCCTAGGTAAGAGCTTCTGAAACAAGCAGGCCATGCCCCAGGACGTTCCTATTGATCCCGTGATGAACGTGGTTGTCAAGAAGGTGGATTTTGAGAGCTTCCCGAGCGCGCCTGCCGGGTTGCGTAGGAAGGCTTTGTAGCGGGGGAGCCAGGATATGGCGTAGACTATTGACATAAATTTCGCTACAGAGGTGAATTCGGAGGCCCAAAATGCTAGATAGGTTTTTAGGCAACTAGGCTCTTGTGGGTGCAGGAGGGCGCATTGGAGGGAGGTTATTGTGGGGTGGGCGGGGGAGACGATTGGGGAGACGAGTTGGAGGGATTTGGGGAGGGGATTTACGTTGGGATATAGGATTGCGGAGTTGAAGGGGCTAGAGGTAGAGGGTTAGTGATTTGTCGTGACAGGAAGGCAAAATAAAGCATACGGATAATTTAGCCCCGCAATCTTCCTTATGCTATCCACGATATCATACGTTCCTGGCCATTGCAGATGGTCCGGATAGCCCACCGGCCGAGTTTGGACATACTCCTTTGAATACCCCATGATGAAACTCCCATACTCAGATGGGAAGCAATCTCTATCGAAAACGAAAGTGTAAAGCAACTGCCCCGAAGCAATCGGGAACAACATCCACGACGCAAACCACTGCCCCCCATCAGTTCATCAGGCCACACACACGCCAGAAATAATCGAGGGGGAATTACCCAAGGTTTATTCCGAAACCACCCTTCATCCTCCAATCGATTATAACAAAATTCCAACGCCTTCACGAGAGTCCAAGCAGACACCGTAGTCCTCCTATCTCCCGCAGGATATATCAGCAACGCCAGCCCCGCCAACGCAGACCCAATTGACGGCGAAAGCTTTGATAAGAAAAGCCTCGCGACCTTCGGGTGTCTCAGCCGGAACGTACGTGCTTGTGGAAGCAACAAATTCCCTCGAAGACGGAAGAAAAATTTATACAGTAACCGATGAGAAACAACCATCGTGCTTAGCGACAGCGAGAGGAGCAAATTCGGGCTTTTGGGGGGGGTTGTTCTGCCGGTGGTTGGCGTCCCTATTGCTTTCTTCGCCCAACCATCGACGACCCCCTTCCGCCGTCCCTTAGCCAATCGCCCTACGACGATGTCCCACGAATTAAGTACTACGTATGTTAGTAGGAAAACTCGAAGGCCAGCTCTGCTTGCCGCAGGCAGGTAGTCGTCCCGTCCCGGCTCATAGCATACTGCATCGAATTGAGCCTTAGACGGCGTCACGGCGCGAAGACCCCCGGGGCCTTTGAGCAGTATGCGACGGCGGAGAACTGCATATTCTTTGGGGGAGAAAGCGTATCGGAGCGATAGGACCAATAGGCGACGGGCATTCGAGACCCCCGGCGGCTTGGCCCGCTTGGATGCGGGATCCATGGAGGTGGTTCTCTGTGATTGCTGTTCTTGCTGATGGTTAGGTTCAGTGATGAAGGAGGAGGGAGAGAGGATGGAAGACTTAGAATAGGAGTGGAGTTTTCATACAGTATGATATTGACCCGGCGTACAGTTTGAGGTGATCGATGGGGGGATGTTGTGTGACGTGAATGAAGAAGGGTATGGGTCGATCGGTAGGTTGGGCGAAGTTACCTCGGTTGTGTCACGTGATCCGTTAGTTGGACAATCCCGGAATCCCACACTAGGGGTGGAATCTCTTTCCCGGCCAAGATATGACAGCTGCTAGTATGTCGCGGTTCGCTGAACCTCTTGTGTCGGTACTGTATCATACTCATAAAGCAGCTATTCACAAAATTCAACATAATACTAATTTACTAGTTAATCGTATTATACTCGAGTAGATTCAACGGCGTAGTAAAATGCTAGGTACTATACAGGTATCGCAATTAACCGTTTCTCGAGTCAGCTGCTATACCATAGCACTATGCGCATCATATAATACACAAGTTCCGCCAATATCAACACCAGAACATGCCACGATAAATAAACGAGCGTGGGAGAAAAAAAAACAATAATAATCCACGACTCTATGAAAACCTACACCGACACAAACGAAAACGCTACAAGCAACCCATGAAAAATAATCATCGTACAAGTGAGTAAAACGAAATAAACAAACCCATACACCCCCCATATGTAGTATACCATGCCAAACCATCAATGTAGTTACAATTCGATACAACACAATAAACCCATCCTACAGCAGGACCTCCAACAAGACAAGAGAAGTAGAAAACAAGCATCCCCAGAAACGCCATGACATCACCACCCCATGCAGTTTACGACAGGTAGGCCGGAATGCCATATACAACCGGTGCTGCCCCATTAAGATACTTCAACACACAAGATTCCCTTCCTTTCGCTACCGCCTCGACCAACGATGCATTTGGTGTCTCCACCTCTCTCCCTTTCTTAGAATTTCCTCGCCCACTAAATAACCCCCACCTATTAAAGACGTCCTTAGAGAACCTATCAATGTCCTTATCTGTGACGTCCCAGAGCGTAGCCACCATGGATGGACAGCCTCCGAGCAGGTAATTGATCGGCATCCCGTATGGCTCGAATTCGCCTGTGTCTTTTAATGCTCCGCTGCTACAGCCAAGGAGTAGGGCAATACCACACTTGTCCAACTTTTTGAGCGTACGGGCGCGGATGAAATGAGCACCGCTTCCATGACCAAAGTACAGCAATAGCTCTCGTTCTTCCAGGTTACGCCGGAACTCCTCTTCAGAAGGAGGCCTGTTGACAATTCCTTCCCAGGTTTTCAGAGTTCTAAGATCTCCTTCAAAGGCCTTTTGGGTGTTGACCAAATCGGAACCTGGGTTAAGGATATAAGCTCCACAGGCCTTGTCAGCGTAGAATCCGGGTTGCGGTTGTTGAGATGGGTTCTTCTCCTGCATCATGAGGATTCTGTCCCGGAGAGAGGCTAATGATGGAAGCCTAGATACCGAGTGGCCCCGAAGACACGGGAGTGATTCCCACGGGAACATGTGTACCGATTTATCAAGAATAAGGATCGTGTGGTCGACGTCGCTTGCCACTTCATTTGGGTGGAATGACACCCCTTTGTGATATGCTGCCAAAGCCTCCGTGAACTCCAAAACCATAACATCGAAATCCACCTCATCGTAGGCATTGCCCTCCCCGTGGAACTGTAGGATATCAACCACAAAATAGATCAGGTCGACAAGAGCTTCCTCCAGATCCTGCTCATCTGGCCGCCCAAGCCCGATGAAGAGCTCTAATATCCGATAATCGATATTGACCCTCTTCGCCCTCTTATTTTGCCGGGAAGGTAGATGTTTCGCGAGGATTTTATCAAAGGCGGATTTGAACTTCGCCATGTATTCCTTGTGTAGAGCGTACTGGCAAAATATACCCTTGAAGCCGCCCAGCCAGTGATACTCAATTACGCTCAGAAGATCTCTGAGTTGAGTGTCGAGTGATTCTCGCTGGTTCCACCATTCACTCCTCGCGCCTTTGCTAGTCATATCTTTCGCATTATGAGCGCTGACGTTGGCACCATTGACGATCTCGTTGAGCTCTTCAAGCATTGACTCGTATTCCCATCGGGCCTCGTAGTCGTCGCGAGAATTATGCCGTGTGAGCGGAAGGCGAACCATGAGCTGGCTCTGGCCAGCCTGGAACCGTGAGAGATAAAGTTCCTCGCGACTCTCACTGAGCGAAACAGATACGGCCGCCCATTTTTTAGGTATAATGTCGACGTAGTCACTCTGGAAGTTAGAAAACTCGAAGGGCGTCGGATCTACGAGCATTGACTTTGGGGCATCGGAAACAGACCCTGCTCTTGGCCAGCTCAAGTCCTCAGGGATATGACTGACTGCCTTCTCCGTCTCGATTGCAGCTTTCTCCCTCTGTAACGAAATTCCCTTGTGAAGTTCTAACGAGGTATTAGCAACCACTAGCGGCGGGGTAAGAAGGAAGAATCCTACCTAAAGAATAACTCGCAAATAACGGGTGCTCGGGTCCCTTGCCTTTGGAATTAGTTACCGCAGATAGTAGGACGATGATTTGACTAAGCAACGAGGCCACACTATGAGTTATTGTCGAGGATCCTATTTTAACAGCTCGAGTATGAACATTGGCGACGGCATCTCTAGCCCTGGTCAGGATTTCAACAAACTTTTTCGTTTGCTTCGCTGCGGCCGCCGCGCCCTTCTTAGTAGATTTTTTAACAGGACTTGACTCCCCCGTTCTAGGTGCAACACTAGGAAGAGAGATTGTGGACTCGTGTAGGACGCTAAACACGGGATCAGACCCTACAAGTGAGAGCGCCTCTTGAAGTAGATGCTTGGCTTCAGTTAACCCATGTATCACCGCTTCCTGGTGTCCGGCAGGCAGCTTTGATGCCTCCTGAAGTAAAACCTCAGCCTGTTCGCATTGTCTCTGCATTGTGAGATTGTGCGCCTTAAGGCGAAGTATATTTCCCTTCTGTTTAAGCAACACAGAGCACTCCGCCGTAACTACGCTAGCAATTGCGGGAACAGTGTCGGCGGCTTTGGTGACTTTCGATGCTTTAGTTGCTCTGGTCGTTTTAGGTTTTGCTGCCGGCGGCCTTCCCCGGCGTTTAAGTTCGGGCTTTGGTTGAGGCCCTTCTCGCAGCTCCAAAATGGCAACCTTCTCTGCTAAATCGTCACTGTCGTCTGTGAACGCGCCGAGCTTTTCGATATACCTAACTGACATAAGTTGTTCGAGCTGTTTCTCTGCCCGCTCATAGGCCTTCCCTTCCTGTGCGAAATCCCCTCGAAGACGATCCAAGTTCCCAATTGCTACCTCAAATTCCAAGACCTCCCTGCCTTCGCCTATTGACTTGCCGGCCTTCTGTAGCATCTCCTCGCCCTCATCTATATGACCAGATCTTATACGTAAATCCCCGTACAATGTCATTGCCAGACTGACCCTCGAGGACGCGCTGACAGCTTCAACTGTCTTAAGTGCCTGTTCGAGGTAGAATTCCGCCTCACGAACCATTCCTTGATGTCGATAAATATTGGATGTTTGCAATAATCCAGCATACAGCGAGGAAACTAAAGGCCATAGCAGAGGGACATTGAGGGCCTCGAATGTTGTCGATTGTACCTTCGGCTGCGGGTAGTCGGAGGTGCTTAGTGTTGCCATGCTGTCGACGAGACTATCTCTGCTTAAACTCTCGAGCCCAGCCCATGCACGCTGGTTCAGCCGAACACACCGTCTAGCATGCGCTAGCGCATCGCTGGGATTCCCCTGAACAAACATCACACAAGTTAATAAGGTATTCAAATAACACTTATATAATGGCACATACCTTCTCAAAAGTAAGCAAGCTCATCACATAGGCGGCATCCGCAATGATACGGTTTATCTTCACCCGCTTTGCAATACGGGCGCCCGACATCCTAGCGTTGTTGAGATCTTGGTCCTCCTCAAAAATATTGCTAGCGACCTCAAGGTATTCCTCCGCCTTTTCAAGATTCCCTATATTGACGAGGTACTCGGTGTATGCCATGTGCCATTGAAGTATCGTAATTGCTGATACACTGGCCTGGTATTTTTTTATTAGCGCCTGGGCCTTAGCCATGGTCATCCCGGATCTGCCGGAATATCCAAGTCGAAGATATTGTAGCCCCATCAAGGTTTCAAGGCGAACAAGCGCATCATAATCGGCCTGCTTCTCAATCTCCCGTAACGAAACCAAGACCTTCAAGGCACACATCTTTAGATCTGCTTCGCCTCTCATCTCGGAGAACTCAGCAAGCATATCAAGCGTCTTCATAATAACGCCAATCTCCTCCACCTTTTCAAGAAGCATATCCCATGTCGAACATCCTTTCACAAGCGTACCCCAAGCTCCCACAGCCTTTTTAACCGACTCCACCTTAGCGTCTCCATTGATCCATTTCAAAAACGCCAAACTGACCAAACAGCCTGTGATTATGTCTTCTTGGTATTTCGCTAAATTCCGGTCCTCTCCCAAAGACGGTACCGGCGCTTCTCCAGACCAGGCAGCAACTTCATCGCCAATAACCTTCACTTCTTCAATGTTGAAAATCTCCGGATGGTCTATAGCTAGGCCTAAAATCCTCGATACCACCCGGGCTCTCCGTAGCGGCATTGTTTCCAGGGTGTATACCTCAAGTAACCTCTCCGCGAGCACGCGTACAACAACTCCATCATTAGCCATCACGCCGATGGCCAACTTCAGCGACCATTCAAGAAGCATCCCCCGCGCAACCGCTGTAATTTTCTCATTGTTGAACCGGAGCGCAGCCACTTCAGTACTCTTCCTTCGTGATGCGCATTTGATAAGACTTGCCAAAATCCGTCCCACCATAGCTTCCTGGGTATGCGCCTCGAATTCGCTGCCGACACGACCACCCTGTGAGGCACAAACCCCCAGTTCCCCAATAACGCCAGTATCAATGAAAACCCCCACGGCCTTCAAAAGAGTCTCTTCGGCTTTTCTCCAATCCCCTATTGACATAAACGAGCTTCCTAGGCGTTCCCATTTTAAGGCAATATTGGCTTTGGCGAGTTGGGCAGGCGGTCTTCCGTCTAATGCTGAAATGCTGCGCTTTAAAGCCCGACTGCTCTCCTTGTCCATACCGGCCTTCCGATAGAGCAAATGAACTTGCCAATAAGTGCTTGAAAATTTCTCATAAAGTGCCACATCGCCGAGAGTCTCTAGATCGGATTCCGTCAATGATCGAAGAAGAGCAAACGAATCCCTCATCAATTCTTCTAATTCTTCCCACTGAGTGCAAGATTCAATATCGAAACCTCTCCAGGCAGTAGATACGGACGTATCGATCGCAGAGATGGCAAGCTTTATGGCTCTTGTTCGTTCGTCGCCTTGGCTTCCCATGGCCAGATACTTTCGACAAAACCCGACAACGCCTCGGGTAATCATACTACAAACAGCTCGAAGCTCCAACCTCATAGTTCCTATTTTGTTCTCCTTAGGTTCTGAAAATCCTTGGCTTTCATCTCTGAGAAGAGCTGCAAGCAAGCTGACACCGCTCCTCCTCAAAGATCCGGCTTCGACAAGTACCTGGTCGAGGTCTGATTTTCTGCCTTTCGAAATCTTCTCGAGCCCTGCAACAGCAGTGCCCACCCGGTCCTTTATCCGCTGAACCCCCGAGTCCCCTAGTAAAAGCTCTCCGTCCTCTATGACCGTGGAAATCTTTAGCTCAACTGTTGCCATCCTGACTCTGCCCACTAATTCTAATGCAGCATCGCTCTGAACATCCGACTTTTCCAGCCCCTGAACCCATGTCTCCGTTAATTCCATCGATTGAGCCATCAGTCCGGCCTCAAATGATAAACTAGAGAGAATCCTCGTGACTTCGAGTGGGTAGGAGTATGATGCACTCTCGGCCCTCAGGAACCTCCTCACAGCATCCGCTAAATCCTGAACAATGCCATATCTCTCCCGCTTATTGGTGTAATTCTGTGTGCGTCGAACAAAGGCCGAAACGTATCTCCTCCAAGATTCCCAATGCTCCTCTCTCACTGTACTAGTTATTTCTGTGAAACCGGGCTGAGAAGTCACCTTTACGATACTGCACTGCAAGGCTTTAGTCTGTAGAGCTAGGGCGGTTCTAGGGGAGCAAGACAGCTTAGCATTCGTCGCTACGGCATCGGCAGAGGTGGATATAGATGGCGCCATGGAAACCAGTGTGAAATGAAGAACATTCAAATGCACAAGAGCCTTCTGAAGAGAGTTTTTGGCCAGAGCACGGATAACGTTGAGCGGGTTATACATTGCAGAGGAAGAAAGTGCAGGTAAAGCGGCCTGGTATATCAAGCTTCAGTCAGTAAAAAATCAATGGCGTAAAGCGGGATCCATGACTAACCTCTATCAGTTCCGGTCTTTTCAGCCCCGCAATACACCGTAATATCCCCAACTGACAAGATATAACTAAGGGAAATGCAGGACTCGTAGTAACGACATCGTTGAATTCCAATAGTTTATTGATCGGCTCCTTCTCCACCTCCAAGATATTCCCATGCGAACTTCCCTTTTCAATTAGAAGGCAAGCCGGGTTCGACTTATCCTGTGTTTGGCCTCCGCCCGCACTTCCCATTGCCTCCGCCAATGTCCGCTTTAAACTTCGTGACTCCTTCAACCCCAATTCAAACATACCCAACTGTATTAATTTCAGAATAAGATTACTCTGAGCATTCTCAATTTGTAACGGCGCAATATCCGGTGCATTCGAAGACTTGGATATTGAATTCAAGTAAGAAATGGCCAGTGAACAGCAGGTCGCTAGGTTCTGAGTTGCATCGTGTTTGAGAGGCGGAGGCGGATCATTCCGACTTGATGACCGAGAGTGCAGAGGACGAGCGGTCGAGGTCTGTTGTTGCTTCTCCGCCTTTCGAACAGGTTGATGCTTCTCGTGCGCTTCTGGAGCCGCAGCCTTTGGGTCCTTCTTCACTGCTTCACCAAGATTCCGTAAACTAGTGTTGATAACCTCAATGGCCAATTTGCATCGATCTGCAGTCTTAGATGCTAGCGTTACCGCAGCTGAAGTGCTCCCTGCTGCTGCCACCGGCTTTTGAGATCTCGAGTTCGTTCGCGAGTGTTTGGCCTTTGTGGACACTTTTACGCTCACGGCACTCACAGATGATGCGGGAGCGAAGAGGGCCTCGTTCAGTAACTTAATAGTCGAGGCAGGGCACGTTTCAAAACCTAGAGATCGTTTGATCTCATCGTATGGATTAGAGGTGACAGGCATCTTGGAGGACATGGCGGTCCAATCGGTGCACAAGGGGGGTGCAGAAAGTTAAAGGCTAAAAACCCGTCCAGTTTGTTCGTATAATTGTTCCTGAGGTTGATAGGCGGAAGTCGTGGGTTAACTAGACGGAAAGATCGGCTCTTTAAGGTTGAAAATGTGGGATTGTAGGGTTGGCTCAACCAGAGTGAAAACAGATGCCCTGGCATGGGTAGCCGGAGTGTGTACGGTATTCATGTTGCTGTTGTTTGTGACAAATCCCGCCTCTTGGTTGCTGTGGAAACGTAGATGGCCAGGGCATCCAATCATCAAGTCAACGTTCAGAGTGCTGCAACCAGTTCGCTTGCCCACCAGCGGCGAGGCACAGGGGCAAGAACCAAATTAACTTTGAACCAGGAACGAAAAAGTGGCCTTTTTCCAGTTAGTCTACCGTACCCTGCTACCAGATTAGACCGGCCGTGCCTGTCAATCTCGCCACAGGCACGGTCGGTCTACTTGTCACGATCATCGAAAATCACCCGGAATCCCTACCTTCACTGCTGTCTCCTAATAACGTTACGAAGGACCATCCTCGCCCTTGACAGGAGAAAGCAGATTCCACGGCAGCATACGAACCAGGCAGAGGTCCTCACATATCAAAAGAATTGTAGAAAAAAAAGTCACCTATTCTCTAGCCCTTGAGATCAAGACACAGGGTCCAATGCTTAAAGCACCCAGTTTCATCAGAAACCCTTACGACCCATGTTTCTTAACCAGTTGACTGCAGAGCATCTCGACATCCTAACCTTACCCCTACACTGCTAGCCCGGCAGCTTTCCTGACCCTAGGTTGTTAATTTTTTCTGATATTTACAGCCAATGCCGGCTCTGAGGGTCGCTGTTTACCTAAGCCTTAACTTACTCACCTATGCTGAGTTTTTTGCACCAGCACGGCGTCGAGATCGAGGCCTCGAGTATTTCACGGTAGGAATAGTGCGGCCCCTAGACACGGTTCTGCCTCTGATAGGACGGAATTATTGTCATTGCTGCTGTTGTTATCACCATATATGGCATGGCACCATGGGCTCTCCCCTGGGGTATGTCAATAACACTGGCAGAACTGATGATTGTGAGATGAGAAACATCGGCCTGAGGTCTTAGTATACTGTGGGTGGTCCGCGTGCCGTACCGATGGAGGAAGGAGGGGCAAGAACCTATCTCCGCTATGCTGGGAATAGTGCGTTGTACCGGCGGTGTGGGTGCACTGTACTAGTACGTGTACATGCAGCAGTATCATACTCCAGCTTGAATTATGCGCACAACCCCAACTCTGGACGCGGATTACTTGTCGGGAAATACGCTCTCTGTTTATTGAAGGGTTTTTTTGAGCCTATCTCTGCTTTTCGCGTGCCTAAAACTAGAATTCCGCATAATAAGGTATCATATCGGGGAGGGCAAGTATCCAGAGGACTATCTTTCTTGAGATGCAGCTTAAGGTTCCTGCCAGCGCTGAGGCGAAACAATAAACAAGGGAAATATCTCACTTGGGGGTTTTTTGTTCACTTTTTCCCCTTCTCGAGCACTCAAAGTGTATTTGGCTTTTTGCTCCCATTATTTGGCTTCACTCAAAATGTTGGCGCTGCCTCCTTACCCGTTGAAATTAAGCTTAGGATAGTGGGTTGCAGACAAGTCTCGAACCCTAACCCTGTTCCACATTTTGGGGTTACCGGCAGGGCGCTGGGCCTACCGCTTGGACCCCGGACGGCGACTTATCCACGCCCTGCAGAGATGGCCCTACAGGTATCAAGCGATTCTCTGATTCATTCCAGCTGGTGCGTTGAACTGACCCTCTGGGTCCTACCCATTCACCCACGGGGTATTGTTTCTGCAAGCCAGTCAGGTACGGTATCATACAAGAAGATCAAGGGATACAAGCGATCGCTGACCCTTGATGAGACTCTTCGAAAGAGGGCATTCCTCCCATGGTCTTTCTGGAAGGAAGAGTGCCGCCCGACCGGAGTGTTGTAACCGCGCCTATGAATTCTTTTGCTTCTTAATCCGGCCCACCTTCCATTCACATCTGCGTGCGTCTCCTGCGCCTTCCTACACCCCTTTGCTCGAAGCACACACAACATTTCTCCTTGACCAATCCAGGAGCGAGTCTTCTTGATATTCTGCTATTATTTTCGCCTCAATACCTTTTGTCCATCCCTCACCTACCATGAGCGCACCTACTCCAAACAATGCGGCTTCTGTTCGAACTACCTCTGGCAGCGCCGATACATGGCGCACAAAGGTCAGCGCGAGAAGTAGCAGAAGCTCTAGGGAAGAGTATAATCAGCTGCATGTCGAGTACATACTGGTTGCCGAATTCTCGATCGATAAGGGTCCAACAATGGAGCATCAATATCCGAACGCTATAAGTGGAGACGAACAGTGAGTTTTACCTGCCTTCCCCACCAACTCCCCCTCGTTCATATGATGTGTGCCGTAACTTCGATTTCCACTATTCCTGAGTCTTCGGTTTATCTCCTTCATACTGTATTAGAGAAAAAAAGAAAAGAGAGAGGATTTATTACTTGATTCATCAATGCCAATCAATTCAACTTAATTCTGAAATCAATTGAATCCGCAAAGTGGAGAGTTCTTGGGTGCTAACTGTGTGTGGGAAAGCATGTTGGCCGAGCTCATGCTACCTGATCAAGCTCACGTTCGTTTTCAAGACTGGACGATATTCTTTCTGCATAAAGATGCGGAACAGAATGAAGAACAGATGGACCCTACAGGCCATGCACCGCTGATCTATGTGCTCAATTTGGTAAATACGAAGCATGACAAAGAGGCGAAACGGTACGTTCCCTGCTTTTTTCTGTTGTACTTATCTATGCTATTTGGTGAACATTGCCAACTTACGGATAACACTCGGTTTCACTAGAGGCGCAAAGGTAAAAGCCATGGCTATTTGCACACGCCATTCGTTCCTGCATATTTACAAGGTGATTATGATGAGAATTCGCATACCCTGGGACAACCATACTCACACGCCCACTAGCCAATTCTTTTGCTTGCGCTCGAAGAGTACTTCAAATCTCCAACTCTTGACACCCTGGCCGAGCTCTTTACTGCTGTAAATAGTATGGACCTTTCGCCTATGCCGCGTTTGTCGATATTCGAACGTCAAGTCCTTGCTGCGAGTGATAAAAAAGAAATGTTTTCTGAAAAATTTGACGAAATGGCGATGGCCTCGCCAAATGCTGTGATTCACCAGATAAGGTCACCTTCAGCCGCGGGCATGATCACAGCTAGTGATCAGGATGGCGATTTAAGACCGACTACATATATCGATCTGGCACCTGGTAGGAACAAGGTTGTGAACGGAAAGATTACTATCAATCGGGATAGCCATGAGTTTGAGACAAAGGTTGTTTACAACGGCATACCTGTGCCTATAAGGGTTCCTGTAGCTGTCTTACCGGAGACCGTCGGAGATGTAAGAGGGTCCCTTTCCCTCCCCCCCAACCGCTGATAATTCATATGGTATTTGAATTGACGCCTCCAAGTTCTCGTTGATACAACTCATTACTACCTTTTCGAATCCTCATTCCCAGAACCCCCAACCGTTCGCTCTTCATCCACATCTCACAACGAATGGCCCATACACACACCCCATAATGGTCTTGGTGAATGGGCTGCTCACACAAAAGAGGATTGTCTTCCTCAGCCATGGCCGTCCCTCTGGGGATGTCGCAGATCATGTGCTTGCTGCGTGTGCTTTGGCATCTGGGGGGGTTCTGAGAGGATTCACACGTCATGCTTTTCCTTATACTGATCTCTCCAAAGTCGATGAATTGCTCCTAGTTCCTGGTTTTATCGCTGGTGTTACGAATCCGACATTTGCCAACCATCCTGGCTGGTGGGATATTTTGTGCAATATTGATACTGGTCGAGTGAAAATTTCACCAGAAATTAAAATATCAGGGCAGTCCGACGGCGCTACTATCTTTGGAAATATGACCAACATGCCAGGAAACATTGATACAGGCGACAATCAATTTATGGACGATGTTTTGCACTGCATCTCATCAAAATTTGGTGAAAAGGCTGTAAGGGCTAGATGGAGGGATTGGGTTGTAAGGTTTACACGAATGGCCGCTGCATTTGAGGAGATGGTTTACGGAGCCAGCGCCTTATGGATCGGCCATGAAGAGAATCATGTTATCCGTGGTCATGGGTTTGTTTGGCCCGATGAGCAGACCAAGATTAGGGACTTAACTGCCAACATGGCCAGGATTGAGGGATGGCGAGGAAGTCGCAGTTACCATGCGTACGCCCAGGTGAGTTTCTAGCAGCGCCAGCCTTTATCTGAATGTATAGCACCCTCTAACCGGCGAGACTTGAAAGGACGTTCAACAATTCTATATGGCAAAACCGATCAAAATTTTGGATTTGCACCATCATATGGATCGCCTAAGAGCCTTGAGAATGTCTCACGAAGACTCAGGGAAAATATATACTGCGTTGAAAGATTACGTTGTCGAATATGAAGAGATTAATCAAGTATATCCCCTTTCCAGGGTTTCAGATCAAAAAAGAGTCTAACATCATCAGCTGCTTTGTGTGATTCCTGAGAACCAAGGTGGACTCTTTCCTATCGCGGTGGGTCTATTCCATCCGGCTCAAAAAGTTCGATTTGCAGTTGTAGAACTCCTAGAGAGAATTAGCACACACATGGTAACTATGCCACCCTTCAAATCTTTGCGGTCAATTATAACTGATCGCCATCCATTTTAGGCTGGCCGGCATTTTTTTAGCTCTTTAAACAAATTTCAAAAACTTGCCTTCATCCGCTTACAACAAGAAAAGATGAATACGGTGGAAAGTCCAAATACGGGTCTGACGATGGCTGGGCTCAGCATCGGAGGGGCTGCGACCAAGTCATAATTAGTGTAGGAGATTTGGCGGATAATTGTCTTTACTTTGTGGCTGTGATTAATGCATCTACTGGAATTTCCATGGCTTTTTCTCTTGGATGTCGCGATTACGAAAGTTATTTTAAAACAATAATGAGATGGACTTCTCTTTCAATGCCTATCGTTATCCTAGAGCAGTGGCACTATTCTTTCGCTCGAATAATCGGCTGTGATAATTTGGTTCATTGTAAATGGAAACTACCTTGTGTGATAGACAGGGCGGAAAGAAAGTAATTTGAGAGCCTTATGGGAGGAAATAATACTGTGGATTGTATTCGAGACGCGAAGTCTTGTGAATCAGGGCAGAAATTTCGATCAAACGTGTGGTCACGTGTGCTGTTTCCTTGTCAGACCCGTTGAGGGATAGCCGCAGTTCCGTGGTCAAAGCTTGATTGTAATCTAGTCCACTGCCCCACCATCAGTTTTTCTTGACGCCGCCAGCAAACCTACACACAATTGCTTAAAGTCAGTGTCGGTCAATCAACATAATAATCCCCCTCGACAACAACAGAAGAGAGGAGGGCCGACAACTCAGAGATCAACCTCAACCCCCCTCTAACATAATATATTACCTTACTATTTTTTTCTGCCCCTCTTCTACCACCGCTGCTGCTACCCTCTTTTAACGTTTGTGTTACCAATCTTCAGCGTCTACGGAGTCAACACGCGAGAGCCGTTTGAGCGAAAAAGAAAAGCTTACACCAGGAAAAAGAAAAATTCAGTGCTCTTTCGTCATTTCTTCACTCACCGCCTTGGATCCCTCCTTTTTTTGAAATCTACTACAGCTTTCAACTCAGTTCGTCCCTCGGCATTCCATTTACCCCATCTTTTTGCCGAGAGTTCTGAGTTATTGATTCACGTCCGCCGGACTGCTTGCTGTTTAAGCAAAGCAGAAGGCGGGGCAATTTTTCAAACCAGAAGGCCCATTGATTATTTGTATCAAAGTTCTGCGAATAGTACTGCCATAACAACTGGAGGATGGAGACTCAGGCACGTACAATCCCTTTGAGGCATTTTAATTCTAAAGAAAATGTATTGACTTCTAACGGCTTACGGCATCTACAGGTAGAAAATGCCGTGCAGATTTCGTATAATCCTGGTGCGGACCCACAAATCAAGAGACAGGTCTGTATTGGCTCTAGAATTGCATTGGAGCTCTGCTTATTCACGGGAAATACTGACCCGAGTACCGTAGGCTATGGCCTTTCTACAACAGATAAAGGAATCCCCGGATGCCTGGCAGGTCTGTCTTCCCTTGTTTGCACGGGATCCAAAGCCCACTGAGGTTGTTCGCCACTTTTGCCTCGAGGTCTTGAATATTGCCGTTCAACGCCGATTCCATCAAATCGATGACCAGAGCCTCAATTACATTCGAGAGACTCTGATGGATTATGTTAGACGGTCATACTTTACAGGATCTGGCACTCCCGACTCTGCCGGAATTCAAAACAAATTGACTCAAGCCCTGACGTCTCTCTTTGTGGCCATGTACACGACGACTTGGGGAAGCTTCTTCGATGATATGCTTACTCTGACTTCTTCCTCTAGCGAGGCTAATGCTCAGGGTAGTCGGGACAATTACTTAGGAGTGGTGTTCTTCTTGCGTATTGTGGCTAGTGTGCACGAAGAGGTTGCGGATGTCCTCGTCCCGCACACTATGGAGGAGGCCCAGAGAAACACTCAAATCAAAGATGTTGCTCGTGAACGTGACGTGGGGAAGCTAGTGGCAGCTTGGCAGGAGATTCTGGCTCAGTGGAATGGGAGGGATAAAGACGTTATAGAGATGTGCCTAAAAGTTATTGGTCGGTGGGTCAGCTGGATTGACATATCATTGGTTGTCAATGAGGTCTTACTTGGGATGCTGTATAACTTTATACTCGGTGAATCTAGAGTCAGAGACGCTGCTATAGAGACCTTGGCCGATATTGTTGGAAAGAGGATGAAAGGCGCTGATAAACTAGAGCTAATTGTCTTTCTGAAGCTTGGTGATATTGTGGAGACACTAGTCAATTCACCTGCATTGCAAGCTCATGGACAACTAACGTACGACTTTGAACTTGCCGAAGGTGTAGGTAAACTGGTCAATAATGTGACGACTGATATTTTGAGAATATTGAATGATGTAAGTTGTTTCATGGCCCTTTTTGTTTATTGATCCGTCACCTAAATATTGCCACAGGACTCTCTTGATATGCAAGTTAAACAACGAGCTGAAGAAATTTTCCAACCTTTCGTTCCGTTCCTCCTTCGCTTCTTTAGCGACGAATGGGATGACGTTTCATATGCCGTTTATCCCTCTATGCTCGACCTTCTTGGTTTGCTTAGAAAGGAGAAACGTATTACTGGAACCCTTTCACACGCTCATAATCTTATGCTATCACCCATACTTAATGCGATTGTATTAAAAGCGAAATATGACGAAGATACGACTTGGGGGGGTGAAGATGATGACGAGGCTGATGAGGCCGAGTTTCAAGCACTCCGGAAACGATTGAAGACCTTGCAAGACACTATTGCTGCCATTGACGAACAGCTTTACATCAATACATTATCCAACCTTATCGGTACTACATTTGATAGGGTGGCAGAGGGTGGAGTTACTGCTGTTGATTGGCGAGAGGTCGATTTAGCAATGTATGAAATGTTTCTTTTTGGGGAATTGGCTATGAGGAGTGGTGGCATGTTCAACAAGGGGCGACCACAAGGACCAGCGGCAGAAACTTTAATCAGTCTAATGGTCAAAATGATGAATTCTGGTGCGGCCCTCCGAGATCAGCCTTGCGATGGAGATAGTAACGGTTTTATAGGTATCGCAGCGTCTTCACACCCGGCTATCAAGCTCCGATATATGGAAACGGTCGTTAGATATGCAGCATTCTTCGAAGTTCATACCACTTATATACCAAAAGCTCTCGAGAATTTTGTGGGGGGCGTGCACGACAACCATGTACGCGTCCGAAATAGGTCCTGGTATCTCTTCTTTCGATTCGTCAAAACCCTTCGCCAGCACATTGGTGAGGTCGCCCAAGAGGTGCTGGAGGCAATCAGCGATATTCTCGTCATAAGGGCTGAGTTGCCGCAAGATGCCGGAGATAATGAGATGTCATCGGACGATACACAAAATGAGGACGCTACCTTTGAGAGCCAGTTACATCTCTTTGAAGCAGTCGGTTGCCTCTCATCTATAAAATCTATCGCCACTGAGAAGCAGGTGCTTTTTGTAACAACAGTCATGACCCCGTTATTTAGGAACATGGAAAGTAGCTTAGAGGCCGCTAAACAAGGGGATGCCCGGTCTGTGTTGCAAGTTCATCACATCGTGATGGCCTTAGGTACCTTGGCTAAAGGCTACGCCGATGGGACACCCGGCCTCGGTGCTTCCACCCCTGCACCTAACGAATTAGTGGTTCGGGAGTTTGAAAATGCCTCGGAAGTTATTTTAGTGTCCCTAGAGTCTCTCTGCAACCACCCAAATGTTCGGGATGCTGCCAGACGTTCTTTCTCCAAGATGGTAGTAATCCTAGGGAAAAAAGCTTTGCCTACTCTGCCAAGGTGGCTTGAGGGACTCTTAGCAGAAAATTCGACAAGCGAAGAGATTTTAGTATCCCTGAGACTTTTGAAACAAATAGTTCATGGATTTAAGGTATCTTTTCATAGATTTTATTGTAATGGCCTTTTGAGGTGCTAACTTTGGGCACAGTCAGAGTTTTATGATATTCTGAATTCTCTGCTTACCCCACTATTAAACAAGGTATTTGGTTCCTTGGGACAAGAGACAACTGGAACCGACGATGAAATCCAAGCGGCAGAGCTGCGGAAAGAATACCTCGACTTTTTACTTGTTATTCTGAATAATGACCTTAGTCTTGTGCTTGTTAGCGAAGGTAATACTCATACGAGCTTTTGTTCTTCGTTGGCTAACATGCTTTAGCCAACCAGCCGATCTTCGAACAACTCATAGGCACGGTTCAGCATTTCGCCAAAGAGGTCAATGACCTCCCAACATCCAAACTTGCGTTTTCAGTTATGGGGAAAATGTCGATCGTCTGGGGGCCTGCTACCGGCTCTGCGAAGGAACAAACAAACGGCAATTTGAAGGAGCAGCCGCTTCCTGGATTCGAGACGTTTATGATCCAACGGTTCTCACGCATCTGCTGGGAGGTTCCGGCTATGCCCAGTTTCCATCCAAAGGATGCTCAAGCAAAGATGGTTCTTGGCGAGATCGCTACTCTGCAGAATATCCTTTACACTAAGCTCGGGGAAAACTTTATTCAGTATTTAGGAACCGTTTACTTTCCATCTGTCAATCTCCCGCAAGGCCTTGCTGAGGAGTACCTAGTGGCACTCAGACAGATGGAGCTTAAGCCCTTCAGGAGCTACTTTCAGGTAGGCGTTCATGTGTATGCGCAATACAGGGAAATGGTTTTTGCTAATGTACGGGGATTGCAGAAATTCATACAAGGAGTCAGTGGCGGATAATCAATTCCTCTTTCCCTTGTTATTAAAGATGAACTAGGTGTTTTAAAATCGCCTAATCATTAATTCTTTCTTTCTTACGTGCAAATCCGCCCACCAATTAGCTCTCAGCTACCTTCATACTCGTTAAATTTCTGTCTTGCGATTGGTTTCCTTTCTTTCCTCTATATTTTCTAAAGTTCGTTAGCTATATAACTGGGTGCATGCCCAAGGGCTGCTATTCTTCTTTCCCTTTTTTCCTATCTATCTTTTTTAATGAAAGTGGACAAAAAGGGTTTTTCTTTCGCTGTCCACTTTTCTTTCTTTGTTTTTTAAATAGGGGCTTTCTTTACTTTTCTTTTGTCTGTAAAGTTCAGAATAGATTTCGGGAAAACTGCCTCGCTTGATTTTCTGCGATTTTATTTTCTTTTCTTTTTCGGTTTCAATTTTCTGTGTCTATATTGTTCTACGGATATCGGAAACCTGGGCGATTGGCTGGCTGCTCCTGTCGCGGGGATTTCACAACATCTAGGTGGGGATTGATTGATGGTGGATCGATAGATAGAGGCTAAATAAATACTGGTTACTCGCTGACCTAGGGTGGCTCCCTGGAGACATATCCCCCGGAAGCACGCCTCCACAGAGGGCTTGTAGCACGCAGCCCGTAAACCACGCTATGTCAAAGCCTCAAGAGGTTTCTCACTGGTGTCGTAAACCGATAGAAATATGGAGTTCGAGTGCCATATTAAGACTAAGGAAGCGGATGTCATGAATATGGCTCGAAAAACAGAGCTCTACCAGTGATAGCCTGACAATATCCGACGAACGGTATTACTACTCTACCCGTCACGGTCCTAGCAGGATACCTGATTTCGTCTTTGAAATCATACCACAGTTTTTCATGGAATGCAATTCCACTAACTAGATTCAGGTTTAATCCCTCTGTAGGTTCGATAGGACATATAGCATGATTTTCACTCCATATTTGTAATATTGAATATTTATCTGGGTACAGAAGCATAGTGAACTTAAAACGCTGCTTGGAATGTATGGGGTATATTCCGCTTGTACTGTATGGAGCTCGCAATGGGGCAGGCATTACATGCTTACTTGGCCTCGCGGAGTTCAGGTGGAACTCTCCCCCAAAGCTTGTCTTATCATGCCTTGGAGGCACGACGTATTCTAGCATTTCGACGTTCTTATCCTTATAGTGCATGGGTTGGCGTTCGGGCGTTGTGCAATCAAGGCCTAAATTGACCAATTAGCACGGCGGAGCAGCCGACGCAAGCAGCCACCATAGAAGTGCTCACCCCTGGTAAACCATGATGGAAATGCCCATTCAAGTAAATACGGACTGGATACTGCCGGGGACACACCTTGACCTGAATTCCGAATTCCTAAATTCTTTTTAGCCTTTCCCAAGTCCTACTTTATTTCTTACTTGTCGATTGCCCCATAGCAGAGTCCCGGTTGGCCTAAACTTTTGCTCCGTTTTTTGATAACCGAATCAATATAACTACTCTCCGTACTGGGAAACATGGTGTCTAGTGCGAAGACTAAGGGAGGGGAGGAATGATGTGTTTGGGGTGATTTTGTCACTGCTGCCGCTGGCACAGACCTTGCAATTCCTGGTAACAAGAGAAATGCACTGCTAATATTTTTGTGCATTGGAAAAGGTTTCGGGTCTGCGTCCGAGCACCCCCTAGAATCTATATGCGAGTAAGTGGTGTATTCAGGAACACATAAGTAGTTTACTAAACATGAATCACTTCTGGCTACGGGGGTGCGCGATACTAGGTATGTAGTGGAAACCTCAACCGGAGCAATTACTGTCAGATACCCCACCTGTGATCTGTAATAAAGTTACGGATTTTGCGGATTGGTCTATCTATGGGGCTTGCGGGCAGTAAGACTTGTGGCGCGTGTCCACTGCGTTATTACACACCACGGGGACTCTCACGATAGTTCCAAGTTCACCAGGTATTACTCGATAAAATATTCTGGTCACCTGAATGACTACTCGCCAGTATGGAGAGATCTCCTCCACTGATTAAATGGCAGACATTTCTTTCATACGATTCCTAGGTGCGTCCCCGATACGTAGGTGTGAGATGTTTCGCGGTGACTGCTCTGTCTTTTAGCGCCACTAAAACCTACTGGCCTGCGTTAACGGTACTGTACATATTCTGAGGCCTGGAACGTGACATGTGGCACATGCACACGTAGTTGGATAATTTGATCACGAGCATATAAAGGCCGTCGTTTCCCCCTTCTAGGAAGCAAATGGCAACTCCCTTTCGACGGCGCTTCAACGTCTTGACCTGGTTTTCCACGAACACGCAGCAGCACTTGCATCATTCCACAAACTGCCGGCATTCTGCTCAGCATGTTGGTCCATCCTCGCTTCCTAATGCCCCTTGCCGCGTACACGTGAACTATACTAACTTCAAGAGGTCTTTTAGATATAGCGACGTACTGGGGTTTGGCACGGAATTGAGAATTGTGGGATTATATCGACATACTGCAGGTCCACAGAAGCCAACACTCTTCCGAGAGATTCCGGGAACACCGAATATACTTCCATAGAACAGCTCAGCATACAGGACGCCTTCCCCTCGAATTTTCTACCTGGCGACCCGGTTGCAGTTGCTTCGTTGTTCTACCACCCTAGCTTCAATTCGTATTCTGCTAGCTATATGGATCTTTTGGATCGGACAACGTTGCCCATGGCGCCTTCTGGCCCTACGTGGCATATGGCAGCACCCGATTCTGCAAACCGGCAATGAATTCCTATACCTGGAATTAGTTACTGCCCCTTCGCGCAAGACTTGGCAACAGCAAACAATGGTGGTGCGAGTGCCAAACTTCAGGGACCACATCAGAAACCCAAACCGCTGGCTCGGTACCGCAAAGAAGAAGAAAAGACCCACTTAGGTACATGATTTTACCGGCTGGTTGCAGCTGATTTATAGTGCTTGGGCTCATTTTTATCCAATTACTATGTACCCTCATAGAGGCCAATACGGATCGTAGCTCTGAACTCCCCTGAAAAGAGGCTAGAAAATTGTTTGAATTTGGCCGAACCTTCAGGTCTACTCCATAAGGCTGTAGATGAAGTGGCTATATTGGGTCAAGTATCTATCTATATGGATGATCTATGCATTGTGCATCAACACATCAGAACATCTAGTTACTCAAAATGTGGAACAGTTTCAGGATTCAAAAGTTAGGTTGCCTCCTTAAACCTATACCCCTCTCTCCCTTCCCGAGATGGACGGTAGGGAGATGGAGGGGTAGTTTGCATAATGACCAGGTTAGAAAAGCTAACTGTACTGTCGCCTTATGCACGCTATAGATATGGCATATCATTGATTTCATTAACTTCGTGATCCCCCCGAATCCCCGATACTCCCAAATACTCCGTCTTGACGATCAGTATAAACTAGTCCCAAGGCCCTGTTGAACCGATCGGAGGATTCAGTATTCTGTGTTCACAAAAAGTGGATAATCTTTGGCGGGCAGAGGGGGAAACCTACCAAAAACAAAAACCCAGTCTAAAGATACAAATCACGTCGGATTCAGCAGATAATGAATACTAGCAACACTAAGGGCACGCCCCTTATCGAGATGAGGTTCGACGTGATGAATAGTCCTCGATTCGTCCACCCTCAACGAGCAGATGTTTTCTTGATCCAATTTTCGGTCACCGTTATTACTGGTGGGGCCTACAATCAACAAACACCGCCTAATGATTAGTTTTTTTTGCTTTATCATTTATTATAGAACAAAAAGATACGGATAGAGATGGCACGAAAAGGGATTGCGTCACTTCTAGAAGGTGAAGGAGAATGGTAACAAGAGCGGCTCGTTATAGCTCGTTTCTCTTTACGCTTTTTGATGGTTTGGTGGTTCCTATATCGTCTCTTGATAATCCACACAATCTCCTCATCTTTACCGTCAAGCGCTGGAAATTTTTTAACAAGGTGGTGCTTCAAGTTGGCCAAATTTTCTTCGGGCAGAGCGGTGAACCCCTCGTAACCGCCAGCAAATGCCGTCCAATCAACGTTCTTTCGCAAAAATTCCTAAACGAAACAACCCGTTCACTCAGATCAGTCCGAACCGTTTATCGCAGCATTTTGATTTCGGGAAGAGAGGGGAGAGATTTGGTGATGGATGTTTTCTTTCTCATGTTGGAAGGGGGTGCCGGCAAAGAAAAAAAAAGACTTTTTTACTGACACGAATTTGAGAATATACGCCTTCGGAAATGCCTAAACGCTTCAGGATCTGGTCTTTCGAGTTGGCCATGAGGGGTTCGCGAGTCTGTGCACACAGGGGGAAGCAAAAAACAAATCTCGAGGGGGAAATTCTTAGTCTAAATGGCCGGAGAGAGGGCTCGAAGAAGTGGGATTTGGTAGACCCCCTCCACCCCCTCCACCCCCCCCCTCTTCTCCTTCAACCCAACCCCAACCCCCCCCCCTCTCGGAGACTGGAGAAACTCAAGCGCGGGGTTCAGTTCTCATCTTCTCAGCTGCTGCCAAGGGGTCTCGTGATGGGTTGGTCACAATCAGAACCTTCTTTCCAACGAATGTGTTTTGTGAGTGGGTGAAACGAACGAGAGATCGAGAATCGAGAAATGAGGCTTTGATCTCTGTGGAAGAAAAACCACCTAAGCGCAAGGGGATCTGCAACCGAATGTGGACTAGCCAAAAAGGGACCGGGGGGTAATGTAAGAGGGGCATGAACGAGGGGAGGGCGATTTTCGCGAGTGAGAAACCGTGACTTGAGAGTGATGCTTTCCTGTTTTCCCTTTCCCCCCCCCAATGGTATACAGTAACTCACAACAATTGCAGGATGCGTGTACTAATCTTATGTTGTGCGCACAAATGTTGGGAAGGGAAAGGAAAAAAAAAAAAAAAGAGAAAAAGAAAAAGTAAAGAAAAACGTTACTACAAATACCGGTACAACGTGACCAATAAACAGCAATTCTGTAACGTTTTTATTTTTGTTTTTCGTTTTGTTTTTTTATTC
>Ga0307507_10000794_pt1 | contig 69867 bp, 10 predicted proteins | sample 7_EM_MG_FD_207223 | JGI IMG/M metagenome (GOLD analysis project Ga0307507, IMG submission 207223) | Populus trichocarpa ectomycorrhiza microbial communities from riparian zone in the Pacific Northwest, United States - 7_EM | ecosystem: Host-associated > Plants > Roots > Unclassified | place... | reverse complement strand
AATTTGCGAAGGGAGAAGGATAGAGACTACGGACTTATTTACCAGTATCCTTTTATTCTTTCTCTTATTTTCTAGTTGTTGCTAGTGTCTGAATAAGGTTCTGTAATATAGTAGACACAGTTGCTTGTAACCAATTGGGTTGACTACGTGAGCTAAGCGAGCTCAGGAGATCCATCAAATTCCACCTGTAGAAGTAGAAGAAGAGAACGAATTGATTGAAACCAAAAACCCCCCCCCACCGTGATTCCAACAATAATAATCCTTTTAGGGGTTACTATAGTGCTAATAGAATCCTTAAGGCCGTTTAATGGAAATACTTTTAGGATAGAATGTCTAAAGATGTTAAGGACTATATATTAAAATGTAATATATGCTAAAGGATATAGATATCTAGGTATTACCTATACAGCAAGTTATTAGTACTTCCTATTCCATAGGGACCTATATTAAAATTAATAATAGATTTTATAATAGGCTTACCCCCTACTAAAATAATAATTAAAGAGGTTGCTAACACTATTTTAGTAATCGTTAATATGTATATAAAGTTTTTAAGGTACTTTACTGTTATAATAATAATTACGGCAGTAGAACTGGCAGACCTATTTTAAAAGCGGTGGCTCTTATTTAGCATGCTAAGAGGAATTATATCTAATAGATATACTGTATTTAATAGTATATTTTAGTTTTTATTTTGTCTTTTATTAAAAATATAGCTAAAAATAAGCACTACCTTTTATCTATAAACGGATGGACTAATAGAGCGTTTAAATGCGTTATTAGAATACTACCTCTACTACTATATTAATTATTAATAGGATAATTAGATATTATAGTTGGCTTTAGTGTAATATATATATAATATAAGTGTCTATAGTAGTATAAAAATAACCCCTTATAAAGCACTGTTTGGGGTAAAAGTAAATAATCCCTAGAACGTTAAGGACATTGTTCCTAAAAAAGAGGCACTAACGGCGTCTAAGAGAATTAAATAAATAAGAATTTATAGAGAAGAACCTAAAAAGCACTTTTTAGACGCCTAGGTAATATAAAAAAGGTACTATAATAAAAAAAATATGCCTAAAGAATTTAAAATAGGGGATAAAGTCTTACTAACGTATGTGATGGGGTTATGAAGGTGTCCCTAGTTATGACCGATTTGAAAATCAAAATTTGCTAAACCGCTGATTTGGTAGTAAATAATTAGTAAAAGCCGCCATAAGTTATCGTATCGTTAGTAAGAAGTCTTAAAGCCATAAATATATATATTATAGAGTCTATATAAAGTCGATTTTTGATATTTTAGTTAGAGCTGCTGGCGGAAAGTAACTATGAAAACTTCTACCGGGCGCGGGCGCAGGCGTGGGCGCGGAGGCAGCACCCAAATTAGTTCGCGCGACAACTTACAAAATACTACGTAGGGACTTGCCCTTTTAGGAGGACTTTACCAAGGGCCTCTTTGGCGCGTTCTAAATCTAATCTAGACTCTAAAATTAAGACTTAATCGTGGTGTTGTAAGTCATAAAAGTTATGTGGCGTGCACTTTGATTTTTGCGATGTAGGCGCAAATAAGTCAAACGCACGTAGGCTGTAAAATACGCACCCGTGCTTGCGCGTACGTTAGTATAAAACTGTTAGGGTCCTCTATAACGTTATGGGCTTTCGTACAAGGTTCGGCGCTTTTATAGAGACTTATTGTTGGCTAGGCTGTTAAAGCTGCTTATAGATGATCTTCTGCATCTAGAGCACGCCGCCAGCGACGCATGGCTTTGGTAATATGGAGTTCTGTGCAAAGGAAGTTGGGAGAAAAGTTAATGTTCAAAGCGGCAGTATATTTTAGGCAATAAGTTAGCCTAAATAAGAAGGCGGTAATGTAAATCGGTCATAACTAGGGACATCTTCATAACCCCATCACATACGTTATCTATAAAAAAAATATGTAAATAAAACGTATTAAGAAGAAGCTGGACTATAGGTGGCTTAGACTCTTTAAAATTGTTTAAAAAAATAAGGGAAATTAAGCCTATGAATTGGAATTGCTAAAATTATATCTAATATATCCTATATTTTATATTGCTTTATTAGAGCTATACTAGAGAAGAGATAGTATAGAACCGCCCCTACCTAGCAAAGTTAATAGGGAACTAGAATTGAATATAGAAGATATTTTAGACTAAAGATAGCGTTAGAAGAAATGTAAAATTTTAGTTTATTAGGAAAGATACTTTTAGGCGTATAATAGTTAGAAACCTAAGAAGTACTTTTAGCTAGAATATAATACAGCAATTAAAACTTTCCTAAAGACTATAAATTAGGATTTAGTAATGGTTCTAAATATACTATAGATAAGATAATAGGGAAGACCCTATAAATTAAAACTATAAGGTTATGTACAGGCATTAAAAACGGGAACGTTTTACTATTATAATAAGGATCCTAAAATTCTATAGGAGAAATCTATAGAGATCTATATAAGAACTACTAGGAATGCTATTTAAAGAAGACGCTGTTTAAGAATAAGTAGTAGTATTAGGAGAAGGGGCCTTAGGGATTTAGAAGGTTTCCCTTGGGATAAAAGGAGAGTATCTGGTTTAGTACTAAAGATATATAATAGAGTTAATGGTATAAAGAGGACCAAAAAGATAGAGAGCAAAGATTTAAAAATTTTAAGAAATTATAAAGTACTTATAAGAGCACTACCCGTTTATTATATATGGAGATTATAGTAGTATACTGCTTTTATATAGACTATATAAGGGCGCGAAGAGGCTTTAGGGAAGATTTAAAGGAATAAATATAAATTCTATCTAATCTAAGGGTATATAGCTCTTACAGAGTACAAGACATTATATAAAGAAGAGAAAGGAACATAGGAAACTTATAACTAAACACTTGGGGTCTTAGCAGCAGACGCGTAGGCACAAGCCTACGCGGATTTTAATAAGTTTTAACCAAATTCCATTACGTTAGTGGAATTTAGTAGAATTTAATTTAATTAGCAGAACTTAGTAGAAAACAGTAGATTATAGCGGACAGTTATAGACAGTTATAAACAGTTATAAACAGTTATAAATAGTTTTATATAGTTATCTGTTAAGTGTTTTACTAAGACATTCCTACTATAACTAGGCTAGTCCCGTTATAGTACCCCCCCTTTTTAGCTAAAGGTCCAAAATAATTTAATTTAGTTAAGAATTTATAACTTATTATGTTATAAGCGTTATAACATATTTTAAATTCTTTTTAATTTTGAGTTTCCTACTATTATATTTTATGTCTTTATATTAGGTAGTAGTTATTTACCTTTATATTATATCCATCTAACCAGAGTAGGCCGTAAAGGATGGTCTTTATAGAACTCTTTTACTAAGGAAGGCGCGTTGGCCTTAATCTAGTTATAGGTTTCCTAGGTTTATGTTTTATATCCTTCCCACTTAATAAGAAGTTTAAATTATTTAGATTGTGTTTTCTATTATATATTATTAATTAAGTTAATAAAGTAAGAACTGTTACTATTATTAACAACTATAGGAGGTGGCGGTGGTACTTTATAAGTTATAGGATTATTTCTTAAAGGCTGCACTAAGCTTACATAAAACATTAGGTATGTTTTTATTTTAGTTAATAGTTTAAGCTTATAGGCGTATAGGCTTAGTTTCTTCTTAATTTAGTACAGGCCCGCGAACTTCTAATTAAGTTTTTTTAAAGGCCGTTAAGTCTTTAGGTTTTATATACTTAGGTAAGCTATATTACCTTCCTTAAAGTCCCATACGGGAGCTTATCCTTTATTTATATACTATTCCTATAATATTTAAGCGTACGTTAACTTACTTTATAATAGTTCCGTTAACTGCTTTATTTAATTAGCAAAGTTATATACATTAATTAACTAGATCCGTTTAATTATGGGTCCTATTATATTAATATTAGGTTATAGCTTAAATTTAAGTTAAGGGTTTTGTCTATAGGTCGCATAGAACAGTGTTACGCCTATTAATACATTTATTATATTATTTGCAGTAAACTTAGCTAAAGGTAGCCATTTTCCCCAGTTATCTTATAGGTAGAAGCAGTATATTTATAAGTATTATTCTATAATTGCGTTTATAATTTTATTTTAACTATCTATCTCTAGATAAAACACAGTTAAGAGTTATATTTAAATACTTAATTGTTTATATAGAGCTTGCTAGAAGTCTAAAACAAACTAGCTTCCATAGTTAGATATTATTATATTAAAAAGTCTATATAGCTTAAAGACGTGCTTAACAAAACATTTGGCTACTAATATTATATTAATTAAGTCTATAGGAATTATATATCGCATTTTTATAAGATGGTTAACTACTACTATAATATTTATAAACCCATTACTACTAGGCAAGTTAACTATAAAGTTAATTAAGATATTGCGCTATCTTTGCATTAGAATTAGTAGCGGTTAAAGTACTCCTTACTTCTTTACATAAGAGGTTTTTCCATACACGTACATCCTATATACTTAAACGTATTTCTATATATAGTTGTATATTATAGGCTAGTAATATGCTTATTAAATAATCTTATAGGTCTTTATATGGCTAGGATGTCCTACTATAGGGGAGTCGTATATAAATTTAAGTATTTTAAATTATAAAGGTTTAGAATTCAGAACTACTATCTTCTATTAATAGTATAATTAATTATTTTAAATTTCGCATTTAGCAAGTATAATATTCTTATACTATTATTTTCCAGTTTAGATTGCCTTTATTATATCTACTATCTATATATTATTCTTATATTTATATTCTATTAGCTTATTAATTTCTATTTCCTATTTATTAACTTCTAATTTATTTCTATTAAGTTCCATATCTAGAAATATAGAATATAGTTTTATAAAATGTTTAGGGGGCAGTAAGATCTATAATTAATTTATAATCTATTTATCTAAGGCGTTTGCAGGTAAGTCCTGTAATTATTATATTAATATATTAGGCTTTTAATTAAGTTTGCCTGGTTAATATATAATCTTAAAGTTAAATTATAAGAGGTATTTGGCCTAACGAATTTAGCGCTGCGTTAATTGTTTTATAGTTATAAAGTATTATAGGTTCTTATGGTTTGTTAATACGCGTATTAGAAATAATAATTCTTTTAGCTTAGGACGCTATTATTTATATATATTATTCATTGCTTAACGTCTAATTCGGATCCCTATTGGGCCCACGCGGACTACTCCTTATATATATATGGGGAGAAAACTCTTTTAAGAAAACCCTATAATCCATCTCTCCGCCTTTTGGGACTCGCCTACAAGGCGCCTATAAGTTACCTATAGTACTCTACTACCTTACTTTTTGACCTCCTTAGGAACCACTGCTGCCGTAATAAGCCTACAGACGCGCTAGTATTGTAAACTTTGCTCTACTACTATAGAGTTATTAGGGGGCGCCTATTACTCGCCCATTTGCCTTCTATTACTATTTCCTTTACAACCCAAAACTGGTCTAGTATATTTTAGCTAATAAGCCACTAGGTAACCACCTTAAGACCTTTTTATATTAAGAGTAGTATGTTATAGTTCTCTATGCTAGCTACTAAGAGCATAGCTTCTTAGTTAGTGCATAGGGGGCATAACAGTATTATATATTTTGGTGTCTATCTTAGCCAGCTATATTTGCATCTTAGGCTGCCTACTAGAACACCTACCTAGTAGAGCTAATCTTTTAGTCCTATTATCCCTGTTCTTAAGAGTATTACTATTATATTTTTTGCCTTTATTAGGCCTTCTCAGAGCTCTTAAGTGTTTACCCCCTATAGCGTTAACTATGCCATGGCTTAGGTTTCTCTTGCCTAAGTTAGCCTCTATACCTTTAACTCCTATATACCTCTCCAGCGTTAGTCTAACCAGTATTATATTACGGAAGATGGTTTCCTAGTGTTCTTTTATACTCTACTTTAGCTCCTTTCTCTTTCTTACTATTATTTTTACTAGCCTTTTACATGTCTCCCTTTCTCCTTTATATGGGCCTAGGCCCTAATATAGCACCATTCTTCTTCTGCTTTCTTTACCTATTTCTCTAATATCTCTTCCCTGCTTTAGGGTTATTAGTTTGTTCTCCTATAAGGCGCCCTAGGGTCCCTCTATAGTTTATTTAGGCGTATTTTAATATACTTTATAATATTAGAGTTGCATTTACTTTGCGCCCTTTATATTACAGCGACTTCAATATATAGTTATAGGGGGGGAATATTAGCTTCCTTCTTAAGTAGTGCTATAGCCGTTCGCTTATACCCGCCTGTTATACTCCAGAGGCAGGCTGTTTGGACCTTTTAGAGTAGTTTAAGGAGTAATTTAGGGGGGCCCTTTTTAGTTTCTCTAATGGCCTAAACACTAGATCTATATATTATAGTTAGCCAGACAACTGCTGTATATAGTAGGCGTAACCTCTAGAAGTATAGACCCTATATAGAATTAACGATCCTGGATAATGTAATGTACTATACTTAGCCCTTATAGGCCGCTTATACCGTATATATACTCTACTAAAGCTTACTATCTACCTATACTCCTAATACCCTTAGGCCCTAAACTGGTTAACCCCTAAAGCCTTAGATATGGATTATATACTAAAGATCTATAGATTAGTTGCATTTTCTTATAAAATAGATTAGCTAGTATTTCTCTAGTAAGAATTAGACTCTATATCGTCTTGCCTATTCTATATAGGTATTATAGGCTTTCTCTAGTGTTCTATAGTTCTCTGCGGCTGTTAGCCCGTATATAATTAGGTTTGTGTCGTTAATAAAGCCTATCCCCTAGGTCGCCCCTTCCTTAAAGGTATTAAGTAAGTTGCTTACAAAGAAAAGAAAGAGTATAGGCGAAAGAGGTGATCCTTATAGTATACCTATTATAACTATAATAGGGGGGCTCTAGTATCTGCTAAAGATTAGTAATATCTCTTTCTAGCCTGTAAACCCTTAAACAAATTGTATAATCTATTCTAGGAAGCCCTTTGCCTTAAGGATATATAGGAGGCGCTTATAGGGTATATTATTGTAGGCGCCACTAATATCTAGGCAGGTAGTTATATATTAGCTAGTAATATAGTAGAGTTTAATATACCTACTTATCTAGGCTTCTACCCCAGTTTTCTAGTGCTTTAGTCCCAATCTATAAGCAGTTAGCTGCTACTACTAATTATAGGGAGTTTTACCAGTTCTTTTAGATATCTTATAATAGTATTACCTAAGTGCCAGTATACCCCCCAGTAGTCTATATAAGAGTTTCCTCCTAGAGTTGGTACGCTTTTATATAGCTTAGGAGCCTTCTATAGCCTCTAGTTTCACGCCTTTCTTTATTATTTCCGCCGGTATAGGCATAAGCTACTATTTCTAGGGGTTATAACTCCCATCTTCGCGCCTACTAATATAATTCTATAGGGGCGTTATAGCTGCATCCTATAATATAGTTGGGTACACCTTCTATAGATAAGGCTAAGCCACTACCTCTCCCGCTTAAGTAACTCCTATTTACTCCTTAAGTATATCTTATTAGTGAGCTGCCCTAGAGGCAAATGGTTCCGTCTATTAATATACTAATACGCGCATCCGTTCTCTTAAGCTATATAGTAGTCTTTCTGGCTAGGGTATAATCCTGCCTACTTACTAGGTACACTAAAGGTTAGAGCCTAGTTAAGGGGTAAAGTCCTTAGAGCTAGCAGTAGCTACTATATACTACGCCCTATAGGAAGCTAGTAGCAATATAGGGGCGCAACACCCTATATACTACTAGTTCCCGTTTTATGTTACCTATAAGAGTCTCCTTATAATAGGCCAACCGTATCTTATAAAAGAGGGGCTGTAGAGATACTAGGTCCCATACTAGATAACCTACTCCCCCCTCTCCTACTAACTAAGCTTATATCCCCTAATTTTATAAGCTAGCCTATATCTCTAACTATTAAGACCTTATCTAACTAGCCTGTGTTTCCTCTATAGCCTCCCCTATATATATATATTAGGTTACATACACCACGCCTATTAAGACCCTCCTGTAAGTCACCTTATATATATACACATTAGGTTATATGCACCATGCCTATTAAGACCCTCCTATAAGTTACCTATAAGTTAACTATAGGTTAACTATAAGTTAACTAAATTATACGCTATAGGGCCGTTAAAGCTGGCCTATATTTCTGCTGCCTAGAGCTTTGCCTGTGTTTCTACCTTATTAAGCCATCTGGTCGCTGTTGCGTCGCTAATATATTACTGTCGTGTCGCTATTATCTAGGTTGCGCGCACTATACCTATTAAGACCCTCTTTTAAGTTACCTGGGTGTACTAGATACCAGATAGGCCCTTATAAAGGGGCCTTAATAAGTTCTTTAGATAGGGCCTTAATAAGTTCTTTAGATAGGGCCTTAATAAGTTCTTTAGATAGGGCCTTAATAAGTTTTGTATAAAGTATCTGCGACGCGTTAACCTTAATAAGTTCTTATAAAAAGAGGTTCCCTACGCCCTTGCTATATCCTTTTGGTCTTAGAGCTAGTGCAAGCCTAAGGGTGTCCTGTTGTACGCCTAGGGCGCGTTTATGTCAACTAGCTAAATAAGGCCAGTTTCAGGCCAGGCTGCAAGCCGGGTAGTTATACGTCAGGCGGTTTTCGTATCCCAGTTTCCCTTAATGGCCCCCCTAGATAGTATGGCAGGAGCCCCAAGCAGGGGTAGTAGGACTCCTGGTGTTGTTAAGGGCGATATACGCGTTGCAGGCTCAACACCACAGAGTCGCAACACCAGCGCGCGCAGCGCGCTGTGACGGCTCTCCTCCATCGCCTCTGCACTTAGCCATCATAAGGAATGATTTCCCGATAATATTTCCACCCGCGGCGACGTGGACGCGTGTAGTAGGGCTTTGCGGGCACGCTATTATTTAAAGCATCTAATAATTACAAGCAGTTCCTTATTATATATCTTATAGTTTAATTTAGCAGGGGTAAGTTTTTAGGAGAGAAAGGCTACTAGACATTCTTATTATATTGCAACAATACTCCCCCTAGCGCATAATTAGATAAGTTAGTTTTAATAGTATATTTAAGGTTAGGGTTAAAGTAAATAAGAATTGGAGTAGTTATAAAGTAATATTTTAAATTATTAAAAGCTCGTTTATATCTAGCGGTTTATTTAAATTTTATATTCTTTTTTATTAAGTTTACTAATAGCTAGGCAAATAAAGGAGCTCTTGCTGCACCCGGCCTAAAAAGACCAAAACCAACCAAAAAGAACCCCAAAAAACACCCAGAGAATCCCCCTAAGATGCATGCATTATAGGGAAGGTATACGTCAAACGACAGTGGTTTGTACTTGCGCGCGACCGCCAAAACCACGCCCAGTAATGGCCCTCTATAACAAGAACGGGCGAATACCACACCATAAAGCGGAAATACCTCTATTAAGAAGGCATCTAATAAAATATAAAGCCTATTAGACGTGTTTAGTATCCGCAATTATAAGGAAGTAACTATTAGCTATAATAAACTAATGCAGCTAGTAGAATAGCTCCGCTAGTTTAGTAAACCTTAGGCGCCCCTCTAGTAAACCCTTAACTAAATCCTCTAATAGCTAAGTAAAATTAAAAATAAACGAAACCCCTTCTTACTAGCGAACTATACCTGGGCTGCCATAGCTGTGCTTCTATAGCATAGGGAACCTACCCCCCTTAAGATAACAACTGAGTATATAATTATAATATAACTAAATATAGAAAAAGTAGAGGGGCTTAGGGGACAATTAGAAACAAAAGTTCTTATAAAGATCTATAAAGAGGTTTATGAGGCTATTATAGTCTAATACCTTAGGAGCGGAGATATTAGAGTTACCCTAAAGGACTAATAGGTAAAAGAGTAAGCCGTAAGGGTAGGAGATAGGCTAGGAGAATATATTAGCATAAAAGTGCTCTGCGAAGATTACCTAGTTAAAGTCCTAGCGGTTCCTATAAGCCTTAGGGTAAAAAGGGGACGCTAGGCAGACAATATAGCAACTATATATAAAATAGTAAAATAAATGGAATGCCTTATACTAAGTCTTAAAATTACCTAAATCTAATAGCTTTAATAGGAAAATATAAACTAAGCATATAATAAGAACAATAAGAGGATATAAAGGTCGCCAGAGATTTACTAGGGAGACATTAGCTAAACGCATAGCTCCCTTATTATTAGTATATACACGCTAGGAATGCAAAAACTCCTTATTAAAAAAGGAATAATTATAAATGGCCTTATATACAATACAAGGCTCTATAACCACAGATTACGCCTAGAATGATGCTATTGCTATATATAATAGGGACACACCTAAACCACATACGCAGCATAGGTGTGCTGCGGCCACTATATAAGCCCCCATAATATAAGACACTGCTTAAATTAAGACTAAATAAAATACGCAAACTGCCACCAAAGCATATATAAGGCGTGGGAAAGAGAAGACTATATTAAATATAGGAGACAGAAGGTAAGGGCTTAATAGCTACGGGAACAACTACACGCTAGGTTATATAAATAGAAACAACAGGTAATAAGTTAAGGGGACGTAGGTGCCTTTCTAGCGTTTCCTACCTTTAATACTAGGGGGCTAGGCCAGCCATCCCAAGCCTTAATGGGCCAGAAGCGATGCCGCGCAATATTACTAAACTAACTAGGGACTTAAGGGTCACAGGGAACACAAGGGAGAGGATACCCTATAGGAAGACCCTTATAGACAGCTATAGTAAGCTTAAGACCAGGATAATTAAAAATTAGACTTAATATAGTAAATATAACATTTATAGCTAACCTATAAAGGGTATATAGCTAACTAGTAAGATTAGGGGAAGAACCAGAGTTAATAATAGATTTAGACTTAGAAGCGCTAGTAGGAATATAAGATATAGAAATAGAAAGCTCTATACAAAATAAGTAGTGACTAGGGTGTAAATATAAGAGATAGAAGTTCTAAATATCCTAAAGAAAGTAAAAATAGAAGAAGTAAGAAATAAAGGAAAGATAAAGGACTCCTACTAGGGGTCCGCCACCTATCTATTATATGGTATAACTGCGGTAATACAAACCACCGCCTTATAAGGCCCCTACTAGATAGTCTAAACCTAGAGAAACACTATATCCTTGCTATATAAGAGCCGTATTATAATACCTATATATAATTAACATACTGCCCCTAAGGATTTTAGCTCCTATATAAACCAAAAGCAGCTATACGCGTGTATTTTATAATTAGTAAGGCTATTAGCCTATCTTTATAGTTATAGCAGGCAGTTAACCTAGATATTGCAGTTATAATAATTTAGATATATAGGGGACTGGTATAAATTATTAATATATATAACCTAAGAGTTAAAGGGGTCCTATAAATAGAGAATATTATATTAGTAATAAGCTTACTAGAAATTAAAGGTATAGAGTCTATCCTATTAGGAGACATAAACCTCTACTACCTATAGTAGGGGGGTATCTATGTTGCTACTAAATAATAGATAGAGTGCCTACTAAGAGCTATAGATATTTAGGGCCTTAAGCTAGCTACCCCCCCAGGAGCAATTATATGGCAATAGGGCACTATTAGAAGTATAATTAACCTTATATTTATAGACAAAGGCCTATACTAGAGACTTAAAAGGTGCAACCCTAAAGAAAAATAGGCACTTACCCTAGACTATATCCCCATCTAGATATTAAGGCGCAACCAAATAGTAAAAGATACATAATAAGGAAGCTCAAGACAGACAGTTTCCTTAATATAGTTAAACAATAATTTTAAGACCTAGAAGAAATCCACCTAGTACTAAATAAGCGAGGCTTATTGGCTACCCCTAAGGAAATTAACCAAAGACTAGAAAGGATCTAGGTAGCAATTAAAAATAAGCTAGAAGAGTACTGCCTAGTCTTAAAACCAGGCCCCTACGCGTAATATATATGGTCCGTACAATACGCAGTTCTTATTGCCAGCTAATAACAAGCAAGAAGGAAATATATAAGCAGCTATAACCCTAAAGATAAGAGATAATATAAAGATATAAGAAACCAGTTAAAGAATACCCTAAAAAAAGAAGCAAGGAATAACTGGAGATAGTTTATAAATAAGCACACTTTTAACCTAAGCCTCCCCTATAATAAGGGCCTTTGGACTATAGCGAAATAGGTAAAGAAAAAGGTAGGGCGCCTAGTAGAAGACCTATACCTACTACCCCTATAAAGAGTAGGGGAAGCATAGGCCACTAATAACAATAATAAGAAGGTAAAGATCTTTATAGAAAGGTTCTTCCCCTAACCAGCTCTAGCAGACCTTAGTAACATTATGGGTGAAATACTAGTAACTCGCCTACGGGTCAACAGCAATATAATAATAGAGGAAATAGCTAGAACTATTAGCCGCCTTTTAAATAACATAGTACTAGGACTAAATAGAATTCTAAATAAGGCCTTAAAGACCTATAGACCACTTATAGTACCCTAGCTTATAGATGTAGCCAAAGCATACTTTACTATAGGCTACTACCCGCGACTTAGAAGATCTATAACGACAATTATCCTATAAAAAGAAGGTAAAGCAGATTACTTAACCCCAGAAAGCTACCGCCCTATTGTCTTAGAAAACACCCTTAGTAAGATCTTAGAAAGGGTAATAGCGGAGCATATAGTAAATATGGCTAAGGAACATGCCCTACTATTATAAAGTTAAATAGGGGCAAGAAAGAACTGCTTAACACTATTAATACTTATACTACTCGCTACCACCATTAAATCTACATAGGCGATGCGAAGGGACTTTATAGTATTAATACTTAGCTTAGATATTAGTGGTGCCTATAATAATATACCCTATAAGCGCCTTCTATATATCCTTAGGGCAAAGGGCTTCCTAAAATGGATTATATAATTTATTTAAGGGTTTATAGGCTAGAAAGAAATATTATTAGTCTTTAGCAGATACTAAAGCCCCCCTATTACAGTTATAACAGGAATATTATAAGGATTACCCCTCTTACCTATACTCTTCCTTTTCTTTATAAGCAACCTGCTTAACTCCTTTAAGAAAGGGGCGATTTAGGGGATAGGCTTTATTAATAACACAAACCTAATTATATACGGGCTAATAGCCGCAGAGAATTATAGAATACTAGAGAAAGCCTATAACACCTATATAGAATAGGTAAGATAATATAGAGTCCAATTCTTACTAGAGAAATACCAGCTAATCTATTTTATAAGAAAATGCAACTAATCTGTAGATCTTTAGCATTTAATTTATATTTAAGGCTTTGGGGGTTAACCAGTTCAGGGCCTAAGGGTATTAAAAGTATAGGTAAATAGTAAGCTTTAGTAGAGTGTATATACAGCGTAAGCAGCCTATAAGGGCTAAGTACAGTATATTGTATTATCCAGGATTGTTAATTCTATATAGGGACTATACTTCTAGAGGTCACGCCTACTATATATAGTAGTTGTCCGGCCAACCATAACGTATAGGTCTAGTATTTAGGCCATTAGAGAAACTAAGAAAGGCCCCCCTAAATTACTCCTTAAACTACTCTAAAAGGTCTAAACAGCCTGCCTCTAGAGTATAATAGGAGGGTATAAGCGAACGGCCACAGCACTACTTAAGAAGGAAGCCAATATTCCCCCCCTATAACTATATATTAAAGCCGCTGTAATGTAAAGGGCGCAAAATAAACGCAACTCTAATGTTATAAAGTATATTAAGACACGCCTAAATAAACTATGGAGGGACCCTAGGGCCCCCTATAGGAGAACAAACCAACAACCCTAAAGTAGGGAAGATATATTAGAGAAACAGGTAAAGAAAGCAGAAGAAAAATAGTGCTGCTTTAGGGCCTAGGCCTATATAAAGGAGAAAGGGAGACATATAAGAGGTTAGTAAAGATAATAATAAGAAAAAGAAAGGAGCTAAAGTAGAGTATAAAAGAACGCTAGGAAACTATCTACCGTAATATAATACTAGTTAGACCAACGCTAGAGAGGCGCATAGGAGTTAAAGGTATAGAGGCTATCTTAGGTAAGAGAAACCTAAGCTATAGCATAGTTAACGCTATAGGGGGTAAACACTTAAGGGCTCTAAGAAGGCCTAACAAAGGCAGAAAATATAATAGCAACACTCTTAAGAATAGGAATAATAGGACTAAAAGACTAGCTCTACTAGGTAGGTGTCCTAGTAGATAGCCTAAAATGCGAATATAGTTGGCCAAGACAGACACTAAAATATATAATACTGTTATGCCCCTTACGCACTAACTAAGAAGCAATGCTCTTAGTAGCTAGTATAAAGAACTATAATATACTGCTCTTAATATAAAAAGGTCTTAAGGCGGTTACCTAGTGGCTTATTAACTAAAGTGTACTAGACTAGTTCCGGGTTGCAAAGAAAATAGTAATAGAAGGTAAGGGGGTAAGTATTAGGCGCCCCCTAATAACTCTATAGTAGTAGGGTTAAGTTTGCGATACTAGCGCGTCCGTAGGCTTGTTACGGCAGCAGTGGTTCCCAAGGAGGTTAAAAAGTAAGGTAGTAGAGCACTATAGGTAACTTGCAGGCGCCTTATAGGCGAGTCCTAAAAGGCAGGGAGATAAATTATGGGGTTTTCTTATTTTCTTAAATAGAGTTTTCTCCCTATATGTAAATAAGGAGTAGTCTGCGTGGGCCTAATAGGGATCCGAATCGGATGTTAAGTAATGAATTATTATTAATAGCTAGGCAATTTCTAAGAAGTGGTTAATAAATTAATAATAGAAATTTGCAAATTCTAAAAATTCTTAAATGTTTTATACGTTGCTAGGGCTTTCCTAGTTTATAATTATAGCGACTTTCTTAGGATCTATTTTAATTCTATTATAGGATATAATTAAGCCTAAGTATATAACCTTAAACGCGTGGAACTTGCATTTCTTAATATTATATTATAAGCCTGTATCTTATAAGCGTTTAAGGACCATTCTAATATGATTTTAATATTTAGAAAGCAAGGACAAGTAAATTAAGATATTATTAATATACGCGGTAATAAATACATTAAGGAATTTATAAAGCGTATTATTAATATATTACTAAAATATACTAGGACCGTTCTTTATACTAAATGGCATTAATAGGTATTTAAAGAGTCCCTATTATGTATAAAAAGCTATATACTTCTTATCTCCTTTATATATACGGATTTTATTAAAGGCGGTAACTATATTAAGCTTTATAAAGTACAGTGCCTTTACTAAATAGTTAAGCGTTTCTTAAATTAAAGGAATTAGATATTAGTTTTAAATTATAATTATATTTAGAGCTTAATAATTAATATAGAATCTTAAGCCTTTTTTTAGCTTTTTAATAAATAGTATAGGTAAGGCAAAGAGAGATTAACTAGGGCGAATAAATCCTTTTTCTAGATATTTATTAAGGTATTATTATATTATAAGTAGTTTTTCTTATAATATACTATATAGCGGACTAAACTTTAGTGTTATACTAGGCTTAAGTTTTATCTTAAAATTGTGCTTATTTTAGTATAGGAGTAGTTAGTCTATAAATTGTTTTTTAAACTTATTAATTAGACTATAATACTCTTTAGGTATAAGAGGTTAAGGGTTAATATATTGCTTTAGTTCTAACGCTTTTTTAATATCTTCCATTATTATAGTAAAGATTTTATAGTCTTATTTTTTTACTAATAAAATAAAGGGTGCAGCTTATATTATATAAAAATTAAGAGATTTTAAGGTAATATCTTCGCGTTCTTTACTATAATTAATAGTTATGGCTTTATTATATTATTATTATTTACTGCTTAACGTCCGATTTGGATCCCTATTGGGCCCACATAGACTACTCCTTATTTATATATAGGGAGAAAACTCTATTTAAGAAAACCCTATAATCCATCTCCCTACCTTTTAGGACTCGCCTACTTAGCGCCTATAAGTTACTAGTGGTACTCTTCTACCTTACTTATTAACCTCCTTAGGAACCACTACTGCTATAACAAGCCTATAGATGCGCTAGTATTGTAAACTTTACTCTACTACTATAGAGTTATTAGGGGGCGCCTATAACTTACCCCTTTGCCCTCTATTACTATTTTCTTTATAACCCAGAACTGGTCTAGTACGTTTTGGCTAATAAGCTACTAGGTAACCACTTTAAGGCCTTTTTATATTAAGAGCAGTATAGTATAGTTCTCTATACTAGCTACTAAGAGTATTGCTTCTTAGTTAGTGTATAGGGGGCATAACAGTATTATATATTTTAGTGTCTGTCTTAGCCAGCTATATTCGCATTTTAGGCTATCTATAAAAATACCTACCTAGTAGAGCTAATCTTTTAGTCCTATTATTCCTGTTCTTAAGAGTGTTGCTATTATATTTTCTACCTTTATTAGGCCTTTTTGGAGCCCTTAAGTGTTTACCCCCTATAGCGTTAACTATGCTATGGCTTAGGTTCCTCTTGCCTAAGTTAGCCTCTATACCTTTAACTCCTATATGCCTTTCTAGCGTTGGTCTAACCAGTATTGTATTATAGTAAATAGTTTCCTAATATTTCTTTATACTCTACTTTAGCTCCTTTTTTTCTTTTACTATTATTTTTACTAGCCTCTTATACGTCTCCCTTCCTTCTCTATATAGGCCTAGGCCCTAAAGCAGTACTATTCTTTTTCTACTTTCTTTACCTATTTCTTTAATATATCTTCCCTACTTTAGGGTTATTAGTTTATTCTCCTATAGGGCACCCTTAGGTCCCTTTATAGTTTATTTAGGCGTGTTTTAATATACTTTATAATATTAGAGTTATGTTTATTTTACGCCCTTTATATTATAGCGGCTTTAATATATAGTTATAGGGGGGGGGTATTGGCTTCCTTCTCTAGCAGTATTATGGCCGTTTACTTATACCCACTTGTTATACTCTAGAGGCAGGCTGTTTAGACCTTTTAAAGTAGTTTAAGGAGTAATTTAGGGGGGCCTTTCTTAGTTTCTCTAATGGCCCAAATACTAGATCTATATATTATAGTTAGCCGGATAACTGCTGTATATAATAGGTGTAACCTTTAGAAGCATAGGCCCTATATAAAATTAACAATCCTAGATAATATAATATACTATACTTAGCCCTTATAGGCCGCTTATATTATATATATACTCTACCAAAGCTTACTATTTACCCATACTTTTAATACCCTTAGGCCCTAAACTAGTTAACCCTTAAAGCTTTAGATATAGATTATATACTAAAGATTTATAGATTAGTTACGTTTTCTTATAAAATAGATTAGCTGGTATTTCTCTAGTAAGAATTGGACTTTATATTATCTTACCCATTCTATATAGGTGTTATAGGCTTTCTCTAGTATTCTATAATTCTCTACGGCTATTAGCCTATATATAATTAGGTTTGTATTATTAATAAAGCCTATCCCCTAGGTCGCCCCTTCCTTAAAAGAGTTAAGTAGGTTACTTATAAAAAAGAGGAAGAGTATAGGTAAGAGGGGTAATCCTTATAGTATTCCTATTACAACTATAATAGGGGGGCTCTAGTATCTGCTAAAGACTAGTAATGTTTATTTCTAGCCTATAAACCCTTAGATAAATTATATAATTTATTCTAGAAAGCCCTTTACCCTAAGGATATATAGGAGACGCTTATAGGGTATATTATTATAGGCGCTACTAATATCTAGGCTAAGTATTAATATTATAAAGTCCCTTTGCATTGCCTATACAGATTTAATAGTGGCAGTAAGTAGTATAAGTGCTAATAGTATTAAGCGGTTCTTTATTGCCCCTATTTAGCTTTATAGTAGTAGGGCGTGTTTCTTAGCTATATCTACTATATAGTCTACTATTACCCTTTTTAAGATCTTATTAAGGGTGTTTTCTAAGGCAATAGGGCGGTAGCTTCCTAGAACTAAGTAATCTACTTTACCTTCTTTTTATAGGACAACCATTATTATAAATCTTCTAAGTTATAAGTAGTAGCCTATGGTAAAGTATGCTCTGGCTATATCTATAAGCTAGGGTGCTATAAATGGTCCATAGGTCTTTAAGGCCTTATTTAAAATCCTATTTAATCCTAGTACTATATTATTTAAAAGGTGGCTAATAGTTCTGGCCATTTCCTCTATTATTATGTCGCTATTAACCCGTAGGCGAGTTACTAGTGTTTTACCTATAATGTTACTAAGGTCTGCTAGAGCTGGTTAGGGGAAGAACCTTTTTATAAAAATCTTTGCCTTCTTATTATTATTATTAGTGGCCTATAATTCCCCTACTCTTTATAGGGGTAGTAGGTATATGTCTTCTACTAGGTACTCTACCTTTTTTTTATTACCTATTTTGCTATAGCCTAAAGGCCTTTATTATAGGGGAGGCTTGGGTTAGAAGTATACTTATTTATAAACCGTCTCCAGTTATTCCTTACTTCTTTTTTTAGGGTATTCTTTAACTAGTTTTTTATGTCTTTATATTATCTCTTGTTTTTAGGGTTATAGCTACTTATATATTTCCTTTTTACTCATTGTTGGCTAGTAATAAAAACCGCGTATTGTACAGACTATATATATCGCGTATAGGGGCCTGGTTGTAAGACTAAGCAGTGCTCTTTTAGCTTATTTTTAATTACTGCCTAGATCCTTTTTAGTCTACAGTTAATTTCCTTAGGGATAGCTAATAAGCCTTGCTTGTTTAGTATTAGGTAGATTTCTTCTAGGTCTTAAAGTTGTTATTTAACTATATTAAGAAAATTGTCTATCTTAAGCTTTCTTATTATATATCTTTTACTATTTAGTTATACTTTAATGTCTAGATCTAGCTATATCTAGATAGGGATATAGTCTAAAGCGAGTGCCTATTCTTCTTTAGGGTTATACCTTTTAAGTCTCTAGTATAGGCCTTTATTTATAAATATAAGGTTAATTATACTTCTGGCAGTACTTTATTGCCATATAGTTGCTCCTAGGGGGGTGGCTAGCTTAAGGCCCTAGATATCTGTAACTCTTAGTAAGCACTCTACCTATTATTTAGTAGCAACATAGATACCCCCCTACTATAGGTAGTAGAGGTTTATATCTCCTAGTAGAATAAACTCTGTGCCTTTAGTTTCTAGTAAGCTTATTATTAATATAATGTTCTCTGTTTATAGGACCCCTTTAACCCTAGGGTTATATATATTAATAATTTATACCAGTCCCCTATATATCTGGATTGTTATAACTGCAATATCTAGGTTAACTACCTACTATAACTATAAAAATAGGCTAATAGCCTTGCTAATTATAAAGCACATATATATAACTGCTTTTGGTTTATATAGGAGCTAGAATTTTTAGGGGCAGTATATTAATTATATATAGGTATTATAGTACGGTTCTTATATAGTAAGGATATAGTGTTTTTCTAGGTCTAGACTATCTAGTAGGGGCCTTATAAGACAGTAGTTTATATTACCACAGTTATATTATATAATGGATAGGTGGCGGACCCCTAGCAAGGGTTTTTTATCTCTCCTTTATTCCTTACTTCTTCTATTTCTACTTTCTCTAGGATATTTAGAACTTCTATCTCTTATATCTACACCTTAGTCCCTACTTATTTTATATAGAGCTTTCCGTTCCTATATCTTATATTCCTATTAACGCTTCTATATCTAAATCTGTTATTATCTCTAGTTTTTCCCTTATTTTTACTAATTGGCTATATACCCTTTATAAGTTAGCTGCAAATGTTATATTTACCATATTAAGTCTAATTCTTAATTATCCTAGTCTTAAGCTTACTATAGCTATCTATAAGGGTCTACCTACGGGGCGTCCTCTCCCTTATATCCCCTGTAACCCTTATATCCCTATTTAGTCTGGTAATGTTATACAGTATTACTTCTAGCCTGTTAAGGCTTGGGATAGCTAGCCTAGCCCCTTAGTATTAAAGGTAGGAAATACTAGAAAGGCACCTATATCCCACTAGCTTATTACCTATTGTTTCTATTTATATAACCTAGTATATAGTTATTTCCATAGCTGTTAAGCCCTTGCCTTCCGTCTCCTATATTTAATACAGTCTTCTCTCTCCTACGCCTTATATATACTTTAGTGGCAGTTTATACATTTTATTTAGTCTTAATTTAAGCAGTGTCTTATATTATAGGGGCCTGTACAGTGGCTATAGCACACCTATACTACGTATGTGGATTAGGTGTGTCCCTATTATATATAGTAATAGCATTATTTTAGGTGTAGTCTGTGGTTATAGAGCCTTATATTATATATAAGGCCATTTATAATTATTCCTTTTTAGATAAGCAGTTTTTATATTCCTAGTATATATATACTGATAATAAGGGAGCTATATGTTTATCCAGCATCTCCCTAGCAAGTCTTTAGCAACCCTTATATCCTCTTATTATTTTTATTATATACTTAGTTTACATTTTCCTAATAAAGCTATTAGATTTAGGTGATCTTAAATTCTAGTATAAGGCGTTCTATTTGTCTTACTATCTTCTATATAATTACTGTGTTATCTACCTAGCGTCCCTTTTCTACCCTAAGGCTTATAGGAACCGCTAGGACTTTAACTAAGTAATCCTTATAGAGTACTTTTATACTAATACATTCTCCTAGCCTATCCCCTACCCTTATAGCTTGTTCCTTTACCTATTAATCCTTTAGGGTAACTTTAATATCTCCGCTCCTAAGGTGTTAGACTATAATAGCATTATAGACCTCTTTATAAATCTCTATAAGAACTTCTATTTCTAATTGTCCCCTAAGCCCCTCTACTTTTTCTGTATTTGGTTATATTATAATTATATACCTAGTTATTGTCTTAAGGGGGGTAGGTTCCCTATACTATAAAAGCGCAGCTATAGCGGCCTAGGTACGGTTCGCCAGTAAAGGGGGGTTTTATTTATTTTTAATTTTACTTAGCTATTAGAGGATTTAATTAAGGGTTTGCTAAAGGGGCGCCTAAGGTTTACTAAACTAGCGGAGCCATTCTACTAGCTGCGTTAGATTATTATAGCTAACAGTTACTCCCCTATAATTCTAGATACTAGACGCGTCTAATAGGCTTTATATTTTATTAGATGCCTTCTTAATAAAGGTATTTCCACTTTATAGTATAGTATTCGCCCGTCTTTATTATGGAGGGCTATTGCTGGGCGTGGTTCTAGCGGTTGCACGCAAGTGCAAACCACCGTCGTTTAATATGTGCCTCCCCTGCGATGTATATATCTTAGGGGGATTCTCTAGGTGATTTTCAGGGTTCTTTTAGTTGGTTTTGGTCTTTTTGGGCCAGGTGCAGCAAGAACTCCTCTTTCTTTTTAGCGTTAATAACTAAGCTAATTAACTTCCCTACTTATTGGCTTTATTATATTAGTTTAAGGTTTATAGTAAGGGCAATTTATATTATATTATATTTAAATAGTTATATATATATTTATAGAGTAAATAGTATTTTAAGTAATAACTTTAGCAACAAGTTATATGGAACTTTAGTATTTCTTTAACCTAACTAATTAAGGGATTATATTGCTTTAGCCATCTATATCTAAGTATAACTTTATATTACTTTAAGGGTATTATAAATAGGGAAATATATTTAAGGTATTTACCTATCCACATTTTTATAGGAGTATAATATATTGGTTTGCTATATATTAAGGGTTTACTATTAAAGCCTTATAGGCCTTAGGGCTTATCTAGTTTCTTTAAATTTAGGTATTAAGTTTTTGCATAATTTATATTAATAAAGCCTATACTAGTAGCTCTGTTATTTATTAGGCTTTATACTTCCTTCTATTTTCTAAGTATTTAAATTTCGCTAAGTATATTAAGGGAGTTGTATTATATATTAGCGTTAAAAGAGCTTAGGTACTTATATTCTTCTACCTTTTATTCTAAGGCGCGACTTAGCTTTAGAGTAATTTATTTTTTAAGTTAACTAAAGGCGAGACGCTTTATAGTAACTAAGTATAATTTATAGAATAGGTATAATTTAAGGACTAAGAAGAACTATAGCAGACCTTTTTAAAGGGGCAAGTTTGGTAATTTCTTTAAATATATTCTTTTTTACTATATCTAAAGTATTCTTTATTATAGCTTAAGTTCTTTATTTATCCGTTCCTAGGGGTATATAGAATTAAGTAATATTAAGGTCTATATGGTTATATATAAGACTTTTAGGTTTTAGAGACGGATTATATTTTAGGGTATATATCAGTTTCGTAGAGTTTTAAATATAAGGTATAGTTAGCTTTAGAGAATAAGTCTATTTATTATATTAAAGGTCCTTATTAATTTATTAATATATTATAGTAAATTTAGATAGGTCTTTTAGCAGTTCCCTGCCTACTAACTAGGCTCTAATCTTATCCAAAATAGCTTATTAAAGAGTAGTAACTCTAGCAGCTTTATTCCAATTTAGCTCGCTAATAAGGCCTAAAAATTCCAAAAAGAAGCTAGTAAAGTCTCGGTTCCGTTATTATAGGTTTTTAAGTTTAGTAATAGCTATATATTTACGGCTAGCGTTATTATATATTTATTTTAATAGGAAGATAAAGATTTTAAAATTAACGAAGGTGCTATTATAGAAGAATATATCTATAGTTTATATAGCATATTTACTTAAATAAGATATTTTATAGCTAACCTTACTAGATTAAATAGGGTATTAGTTATAGTTTATTAAAAGTTTAAAACAGAGCTTAGTTACAAAGGGGTATAGGTTATTTTAATTTCTATTAAATATTAGAGGATTAGTGAGCTTTTTAGATTTTATAATAGGTACTAAGTTCATTATATATATGGGTTAAGCTACTATTACTAGTTTAGTATCCGCATTTAACGGGCTAGGTTTAGGTACTATTATTTTAATCTTATTTATTAGTATTGCTATTAGGGTCTTTAATATAAGTGCTTTAACGTTATGGAGTTCTTTATAGAATGCTTCTATTAATTACTAATACTAGGCTTTTAGTGCAGCCTACTACTAAGTTAAGGCGTCCATAAAGGACTGTTATATTATGGTTAACTATTCCCTAACTAGGGATATAATACTTATAGTTATTAAAGGGGATTTAGGCTCATTTGCTATTTTAATAGTAACTATTTTAACATAACGTAGTATAAGGGCGCGAAGAGGCTTTAGGGAAGATTTAAAGGAATAATATATATTCTATCTAAATCTAAGGGTATATAACTCTTATAGAGAATATGTAACCGACTACCAGAACTGTGCCGAAGCATAAGACTGTAGCCTAGAAGACTCTAAGACAGCATCAGCACTGCCCTTGTATATCTCGTATATCTTACTACCTATCTCTCTTACCTATACCCTTTTCTGCCTATTCTTACATCTCCCTTATATATATATTACACCTGGTTTCCATAGATTTACAATTAAGTCGTTTATGCAATTCTTTTATACTACAAAGCTTATAGAATAAGATATTATATAAAGAAAAGAAAGGAATAATGAGAGAATTATATAATTAAATAGTTAGGGGTCTTAGTAGTTAATGCGTATATATATACGCATATGGTCTTTAACGGACTTTAGTAGAATTTAATTAATCTAGCAGAACTTAGTAGAAGTTAATTAAGTTAACAAAATTTAGTAGAATTTAATTAAAGCTTCGGAATTTATCTGTTAAGTGTTTTACTAAGATATTCCTACTATAACTGGGCTAGTCCTATTATATATAGTCAGACGCTTTAATAATACTACTACGTACTATATAACTATAATAAAGGAGAACTAGAAGTTTAATACCTTCTTAGCCCATATACATAGCTTAAAGGACCTCTTCTTATATACCCCTTTTATTAATCCTAATTAATAGTTAGACTTTTAGTTTTTATATCTTTCTACTTACCTATAAGCAGAGCTCTTTTACTAGAACTTTACTATATAGGTAAGAACTACTAAGGACCTCTTCGCTAAAGTCCGCCGTATCGGGTAATTACTTAACACTATAAAGCTTGCGGAAGATTGCGTAGTTAGTAATAGTAAATCCTTACGCTTAAAGCGTGACCGTAGTATAAGCTTTATAGGGTTAGGTTTAGAAAATAGAACCTAAGGAAGGTAAGGCTTTTCTAAATAAACTCCTAGGGAGATAACTTAATAGCTAAATAGCTTTAAGGACGCTCTAGACGCTGGCGCTATATATATAACTTATATAAGGAACGCAGATAGTAGCCATAGTAAAGATTACTGGTGGTAAGCTACCTAAGACTAGGATACTATATACCCTAAATATATATTGTGCATAAGTATATTGCGACTTAACATTAGAATAAGACTAGGGTAATATATACCCCTAAACGTATACCTTATATAGGCGCATTACGACCTAACGTTAGAGAATAAGACTAGGATAATATATATCCCTAAATATATATTATGCGTAGGCGTATTGCGACCTAACGTTAGATAGGTAGAAGACTTAGATACTATATACCCCTAAACATATACCTTGCGCAGGCATATCGCGACCTAATATAACTACGTCTATACCTATATTATACTAAAAGTTGCGGATTATAGGGCCTTGTAGGCGGCCCTAGTACTATTATATTAATAACCTAGCGCTAGCGGATTAGAGTGTCCTACTATTTTTACTAAGACTTTAACTGGCCTAATAGCGCTAGACCCTAGGGAAGACCCCTTAGCCTAGGCAATGATCCCCTATAACAACCCTATAAGTTACCTTACTAGTACTAGCTTTAAGTAGTAGGAGTAGCTACTTTAGCCAAAATGGCTTTTAAGACTTACTCCTAAGCTACTAGTTGCTATTTAGAGTATAAGGGACGCCTTTATATGCTCTGCGCGCGATTAGATAACCTAAAACCATATTCTTACTAGTAATAATTAAGGACTCCTAAGGTAAAATAATAAGGTCTAGCCTTACTAAGGACTTCCGCAAATATCTAGGTAGCTATAATACCTAACAGTGGTTAGGACGTAGGTCGAGCAGCCATATAGGGCCGTAACTACCTGCAGAGATGGTTAACGGGGTTTTTCATCCTACCTAAGGTGGCTTATAGGGTTTTTCCTCCCCTAATATACTAGGGGTTTTTTCCTGTTAATATTACTCGTATTAATTATGCACTAATGCGGATGTAAATAAGTTAAATGCACGTGATATTTTAACATGTATAGGAAGGATCCAAGCCTATTTAGGTGGGGGTGTATATGTATTAATTAGGGGATATATGTATATCAGTTGGGGGGTGTATGATTATCATTGACCTTTTGTTTTCACCTAGATTGCCATAGGGGCTGAAATGGATGGCATCCTCGGTTCCGCCATTCAAAGTCTCGCACATTGCCTCCCAAACTGAAAATCCAAGTTTCCTCCTTTTGCCTTACCTCGTTTTACGTCTTTGTTCCCGCCACCCACATCTCTTCTGCTTTCTCTCGCAGTCGGTTAGTGGAGGAGTAGGGTGCCTCCTGAAACGAGTGTAAGACCCCCAATACTCTGCATCCAAGAATCTCGTGGGTGTAGAGTAATCGTAGGCTGCTTGAGCTCGCGCTGTACTCGTCCGGTCTAGCAAACTCAGCACTGGGATCCGAGAATCCCTCCCACTAGAACGTCGCAGGACCCTCCAGCGCGGTGGATGCGCAGCAGTCTCCGCTCTAATCGACCCGCCCGTCCTCTTTTAATCCAATCCACATCGCCAAGCTTAGTTCATCTAGTCCGCAAAGCAACCACTCCCTTACCTCCACCCTCCCATCCCAACCCCCTGTGCCTGTGCCCCTCCCCCGCCCCCAAACGCTCCCATACCCAGCCCACCGAGCCCGAGCCCCTGATCCAAAAACGTATTCGCCCACTCCTCGCCGCTAAACAGATCATCCAGATTCATGCCACTGCCCTCAAACCCCCCAACACCATTCGCGCCATTGCTCCCACTCTGCCCGCCCGCGGCATCCGCCCCCGCGTCCGCGCCCTGCAGTCCCAGCGCCGGGTTCGCCGCGTGCTGCGCCCCCTGCATCAGATACATGGGCATCGGGCCGAATAGCTGCACGTCGTTGTCCGCCAGCCCTGCGCCTACCGCTCCTCCATTAACCCCTCCGTTAACCCCGGTTATGCTCCCGCTGCCGGAGCTGCTGTTGCTGCCGCCGGCCCCGTTCGCGCTCACGGGCCGCACGGCGCCGTTGCCTAGCCCCGCGATGCTGCCGAAGATGCCCTGCACGTCGCCCGCGCTGCCGGAGCTGCGGGGGCGGTAGGGAAAGCTCGAGTTCAGGCCATTGGCGGCGGCGTTGGTGGCGGCGGCGGAAGTGTCTTTGAATGGGAAACCGCTGTTCTCGAAGGTTGTCATGGGTTGGTTTGGGTACGCGAACGGGTCGGCGGACGGGAACATCATGGCGGACATGTCGGGCAGTGGGACGTTGAGGCCGGCTGGGTCGAGGAAAGAGTTCGTGATGGGTGTGGCGGGGAAGGAGTGGCTGGGTGCTTGCCGCGGTGTGAGGTGTGGGGCGTTGAAGTTGAAGGTGCTGGCGAAGGTGGAGGTGGGGGTGAGGCTGGGGGTTGTGTCGAAGAAGTCGTGGGTTGGGGAGGTGGCGTAGGGGTTGTCGAGGGAGAGGTGGGAGAGGTGCTGTTGCGAGGGTGGAAGGGAGTGCGGGAACGAGGAGCGCTTCGTGAGCGGGTTTTGCAGCGCTTCAGGGAAGGTGCTGGCGCGGCGCGGTTTGGTGTCGCTGTCGGATTCGGTTTTGCATACGACGGGTTTTTGCATCGGCGGAATGGCTGGGCTGTCCTGTCGCCGCTTGCGGTTGGCGGCCATGCGGCCCCGCTTCAAGCGCTCGGGGAGCTGCTCGAAGATGTTCTGACATGTCAATGTCATTCGTTGAATTGAACCGGGGAGGGCGGATGAGGCGCGACTCACTTTCAGAGTTTCGGTGCAGCGGTCGGCCGCCATACTGCGTTTGGCGAGCTGGGCCAGCACTTCTTTTCCCTGCATGGCATCTCGGAGGACTTCGTTGCTTGTGGTAGTGTCGTGGTTTTCTAAAGCATAGAAGACGAGGGATAGAATGGCAAAGAATGTGGTATACATAGAGAACCAGTAGGCTCCGATCAAGAGACCCTGCCTCTTCATCTCCATGGTAATGTGCACGATATTACGAGATACGCTGACGCAGGCAGACGCGCAAGCAAATGCTCTCTGATCCACAGTTTTGGATTTGCATGTCTGCGAAACGTAATGGAGGAATGGTCGGTAGAGCATCATTTGCGCATGTGCAAATGCCATTCGAAGAAGTTGTTGAACTCTGCATTGAGATTAGCGCTGAAGTATGAAACTCACATCTTGAGAGAAATTAGAGAACGTACCTAACGAGAATCTTGGGAGCATCGCCTCCTGGCTTCAATCCCATCGGCAATTGATCCAGCCAATCTTGCAAGTCTTTTTCGATTTCTCGGATTTTAGCATAACTAACACTGTACGTGACCGAATTTCCCTGCATTGTTGATTGAGTGCCTTTGATGGGATAGATGTACAGGACAATCTTGGCCAGAATCTGCACAATTCCAGTATGAGCGTTGGATCCAGCAATCACAGAAATCTGCCCCTCTGGCATAGGCAGGATCTCTTTTTCTGTGATGTACTCATCGTCTACTTCTGTTGGATATTCTTGGTCGATCTCCTCATCGTTTAGTGTGTGAGGAAGTCCAAGGATTGCGCCCACATATGTATCCATCTTACGGATCACCCAAAAAACTCTCTTACGAGTTTCCGCCTCGATGGGATTAAAGTTGTCATTGAACGAACGGTGCAAGCCCATTCGCAATGCAGACCTTAGAGCAACGCCAATATAAGCGTAGCAAGTAGATAGCTTGGCCGACGACTGCAAGAATAGGATCATGAAGACTATTGCCTGTAAGGAGATAATATCTCTGCAATCGGCAATGTCCATCAATTGTCGCGAAGCTCGGAAGTATTTGAACCTGGGATTGTTAACGGAAGAACCTGTCAAGAAATTGAAGTGCGTACCCTTCATCAATTGCGTTTTCGTAGCCTATTGAGTCAATCTCGTTATGTTCTTTGGCGAACAATGTGCCAAGGGCAAGTACCGCATACAGAAGGGGTAGAAATGTATTCTCTCGGTTTCCATAATTCTCGAGAGGGATGTCGTATATGCGATCCAGAGTTTTGTAGAAGGTCGGCACGTGAATAATCTTCAACAATGCACTAGCATCAATCAAAGCATTATCACAAAGTACCTTCGCTTCTTTCTTCGAAGGTAGGTCGGTACCTGGCAGCGGTAAATTCTGGTCCAACGGCGAGTCGTGATTCGATTTTGGAGACTCGAAGACCTGAGACATCGGGCGCGATTTGGCGAATGGCGTTGAACCTTGCCCCAATGGCCCAATAATATCTCCGAATTGCTCTCGCATTTTCCTGATGAAGCTCAGTCCTGATGAGTGGCCATGATAATCCCAGTATCCTTCCTCGTCCAAGTCCAGTTGCCCAGTCGCCTTCACCATCGACACCAAATGCGAGTCGCCACCTCCTTCTCCAGACTGCGACTCCTTGTCCGGGAGAGGAGTCTGCTGCTCAGCGTGATTCGGCTGGGGATGCGCATTGTGAATCGGAATCTGCGGCAGCATGCCACTTTGGAGATGGACGTCAATGCTTGGATCGTTCAGGTCAAGGTTTGGTAGGACGACATTCAGCAAAGCCTTTGCGCGCTTCAATTGCGTCTCTAACGCCTCGACATACTGGGGTGTAGCATTGCGGCGACGGTTTGACGGCTGATCGTATGTACATTCTGGAGCCAAGGCTATGTTAGTACGGCGCGGGCGCAACACAGAGGAAGTGACATGATGTTTTGCGCACCATAACTATATACGGTGCAATGGGTGCACGGCTGCTTGCCATCGCATTTGATTTTCTTTCTCCTGCACTCATCGCATGCTCTTGTGACTCTGCGGCGCTTCTGCATAGGCGCACTTGGCTTTTGAGGCTGGTCGGAGTCATTTTCGTTGGTCGGCGATGGCTGGTCGGTGGTGTCTGGAGTCTCGTCCACCTGGGGGGTTTCCCACTGACCCCCCTGGGAGGCACTGGTGCTATCGTCTACGTTTTCGGGCGAAGAGTGGTCCATAGTCTCGCACGAAGAAGCATGAAGCGGGATGAAAGAGTCAACTAGACAGCCAGAGCCTTGAATTGCTCAGAAAAATTTGGTTGACTCAGCATAAGTGGCAAGGCAGGCGGGCACGGGTCGCAGGAGAGTGGAGTCTCTCAATGCTTTGGTGGTCACTGGGCCGCGCCCTTGATCTATCTCGGTGATCCTTGGTGCCGCGACCTAACTCCGCACGCTCAGCTGGTGTGGAGCACGCAATGCGGCCGACCGAACAAAGGGAAACTCCACGCAAGACGGCCCCAAGACGACGCAAGGAAGGCAGAAAAGGCCAGGCTGAAACCAGGAAACTCTTCCGCCTGTGGCTGAGTGACCTTGAATTGCTTCACCCGCTCCAGACCGTGCCTACATCTCACCGAGTGTCTATTAGATCATCACCATGTCATGTCCAGTTGACTGTCACTGGCTTTCGTGCTTGACCCCTGCTCCCCGCTCCCCTCCTTCGCCTCTTACGCATACCCGCAGCTCAAGACCAGTACAATACCTCGCATATATGCCAAAGGCGGCAATACATTACTCACTTATCTGCGTGGCGCTGCTTACGACAACCCTACATGACCCGTATTTTCACGCACTCGAGGCAGGCTCAGATGACGGAAAACAAGGGAGACAAACGGGAGGCCTCTCTCTCTAGCTCATTACTAAGGCTGACCCTCCAGACAGATCATCCGCTCGTTCGCAGCTCAACCCCAACGTCACTCGAAAATAACTGATGAGGAGAGGGATATAAATAAGCCTCGTATTGAGCCTCAAATGCACGCAAGGTTTAGCGATTTGGGTCCCTCGGTATACCCCAATTAGAACCTCATGCCAAGGTATTTATCCAAGCGCCCAACCATCGGGTTCGCTCTGCACTGGGATACCTGATTGTGATCACGTTCTCCGTTCCAAGGTTCGTTTAAGCTTTGAGGCCTCCAACCATCCTTGAGGGTTCCCAGCTCGGCGAGGTTCACCGCCTGTTGCTTGAGACCAAGGGAGGGATCAATGAGGAGTCTTCACCACTGCGTGCACGGTCCCACTCAATGCACACCAAAATCAACTATCGCCAAGTCTCGATTTGAGGCTGTAGAATCATATATAGTTGATAAAATTATCTAGATTTTTGATGTAGTAATCTACTGAGTTTCCTCATTCGGATGAGCCATTGTATCCCTTAACCCGTCGATTATGACGCAACGTTATCGATAAGGCTGCGGCCAATAAGAGGCTCTGCTTCCTTCCTTCGTGATGAGAACTGTAGCAACATGAAGATATTTGAATTACTTATAGATAGCTATCTAGGCTTAGTCCTTGGAGTTGAGCTTTACTAGATGCTCCTTCCAACACCGTAAGCTTGTACAGAATGGAATCCTACAACAAGAACACCCATACTTGGTCCTTGGCGGCCTCGAATGGCGCTTCTAGCCACAACTATCCTCTCTTGCCTTTATTGTAGTGTTAATGGATAGGTCTGCAAGTGCTTTTCGAGCCCCTTAGTGTGGTGTAGCTATAGAGCGCTTTCTTGCTGTATAGGCTGCGCAGTTAGCCGGCTTCTTAAAGATCTTTATAAGGCTATGCTCCTTTACCGGCTGCTATATTATGTGTATTTCTCCCTTTGTTTATTATAGGGCCCACTATTTATAAATTTAAAGTAAGAAATAGAAGAGGGCATCTTGTAGGTTGCGATGGAATCAAGCATAAAAATATCGGCGTAGAGTTTGTTTATCTACTATCTTATAGGTAGAGAGCTAGTAATAATTGCCAACTATTATATCTAATAGAAAAGAGAAGAGAGGTTTCTATATCTTCCTATAAGTCCTCTTAGTGTTATAGTAGGGCCTAAGCTAGTTGGCTATGTTAACGGCGTATATAAAGAGATTATACTCTTTTATAAAGTCTAGTATATCTAATTCCTTCCTAGGGTCGTCGCCGAAGATCTTTACCGTCTACTTATAGCCTATAGAGGTTATAAAGGGTCGCTTTTAAAGCTTTATAATATAAGTCTAACCTAGTAATATATAACATAAGCGGCTCTGCGGTATAGTATTAAGAAAGAGAATAATATCTTAATATATTACTATAAACCGTAGATAGGAAAAGAATAACTATAGCGTCCTTTTAGGCAAACTCTATTACCTTATATCTCTTAGATAACTCTCTATAGAGCGTGCCCTAAGGAATCTGCTTCCTATAGCTTAATTTAAGGTCTATAAGTAATGCTAAAAAGCGCTTAGTAAGCACCTTTTTCTTACCCTCGTTCTGCCCTTTTATATTCTTATTTATAGCCCTATTATCTATTTTCTTTTACTTTATATATATAGTTCTAACGGTTCCTACTACTCTAATACTAAAAGATCTTAGCTATTTAAATAGCTTTATACTATAAAGAGATTATCTAGCTAAATTACGTGCTTATCCAGTAAATATAGGCGTTTATTAGTGTCTAGATAATGCTAGGTAAGAAGGTCTAGAATAACTACTTTAATCTTTATAAAGCCTTTATTAAAGAAGGATATATTAAAGTTTACTAGGCCCTTTTTATTACCTTTAGTATACTATTATTAATCTAGGTTAGATTTTAATAATTACCCTATTTCTATTCTAGTTGCCAACACCTTATAACTTTATACTATCTCTATTACCTTTTTATTATCTACTAGGGATGTTAATTAAATAGCGATAAGGTAACAGTTTTAAATTAATATTAGTGTTAATGTTAGTCTTTACTACCTATCTATATTAGGAAAACGTTTATACCTTCTAACAGTACTAATAGGCTTTTAATAGCTCCTATTAGGGCTGCTAGGATCTCTAGGAGACCCTTATACTTAGTTTCCTATTAGGAGCCTATTAGGAGGCCGCCCGGACCAAAGAGACCAAATGGACTAAACGGACCTCTAGGACCTCCAGGACCTCTAGGACTATTAAGACCATTAGGACCATTAGGACCATTAGGACAATTAGAATAATTAGGATAATTAGGACAATTAAAATAATTAAAATTCTAGATTTCAAAATAAGGTATATTAATACTCCAGTATTTATAAGCTCGGACCCCTAGAACTTAGCTACCCTAGAACTTAGCCATCTAACCAAAATTAGATTACCCATTTGTCTCTTTATTTTCTATATAACTAATTATTTAATATAGACCAAAGGAGCAGAACTTATAAATAGCTGTTGCTGATTTTAAATCTAGCAAATTTAAATCTGGTAGAGAAGTTGTGCGCGCATATAGTGTCTCACTATTAACTTTTAAAGATTAATTAAATGGCAAGAAACCACGACAAATTGCACACTAATATAAATAGCGATTAACCCCTACTGTTAGCGACTTAGTCAATTAAGGCATGAGCACGGCAAGAGGGACGCGCAAGCCTGTACAACTAGTAGTCTATAAACAAGGATCTAAAGCTAGAGAAAGGAAAGGGGAAGAACGGAAGCACCGCTTAAAGTTATATACAATTCTCTGGTTATGTAACGGCACTTTACCATCATATAACGGCAATTTACGGCAATCTGCGGCAATATGCCAGCGCTATAACATTACCCCCCCCCCCTCCAAAAAAGCCTGCCCTTAGGCTTTGTATATCCGTATTATATCCATGGGGTGTTCTTATCTATATACTTAACAGGTAGCTTATTATCTTTACTATACTAGCACTCTATCCACTTATCTAGATACTTTAGGGGTCCTAGCTTATTAGGGTATTAGTTATAGAACTATTTAAGCCTCTAGGGGCAACCTATAAAGTTCTAGGTTGGGTACTAAGTTAGGTCTAGGTCGTAACCTTTTTATTAAACACGGTATTTTAGCGTTCCTTATACTAGTTTACAGGCTAGTATTTTATTAACTTCCTATTTATCATCACCATTAACTTAAATTAGTAGTGGAGGCTCATTCTTTTATCTAGGTAGTAGGTTATTTATAGCTTTCCATAGCTTATCTAGTAAGAAAATAGGGTGGACTTTAATTAAGTTTAGGAGTTTAACCTTATATAAGTTGCCTTCTTTATTAAGGATTTTATATAGTCCTACCATTTTATAGTCTAGCTTATAGCTAGGCCGTTCTATCTTCTAGTTCTTTATTATAACCTAGACCTTATCGCCTATAGTAAAGTTAGGCTCGCGCCTATGCTTATTTACCTACTATTCTATTAATTTCTAGGCCTTCTCTAGGTTCTTATAGGCTACCACCTATAAGCGCCTAGTATACTGCTATACTTTCTTATAAGATAATTTTTTGTATATAGTTTATAGTCCTTCCGGTCTCTCCTAGTTAAAGCTTATATAGAGTAAGTATCCCATTTCTAGCTAAATAGGTGCAAACCCTATAGAGTTATAGGGTAGGATTACCTGGGCATAGTCTATTATAGGTAATAGTTCGCCCTAGTTATCCTAAAAGTAGTTAATAAAGGGCTAGAGTCTCTAGTCTAAGTATTAATTTATAATCCCTATCTAACCGTCTATCTAGAGGTAGTATGCTATAGAGAGCTTTAGCCTAATACCTAGGATCCAGGTAAACTTATTCCAGAAGGCTAATATAAACTATGGCCTGTGGTTGGATATAATAGTATCTAATAGTCTGTAAATTCGGTAGATATAGTAGATATATAGTTAGGCCGCCTCTTTAGCATTAATATTCTTATAATAGGGGATTAAAAACAGGCGCTTGCTAAAGCGGTTAACTGAAATTATAACTATATTATATTTATTACGGTCCGTAGGTAACTTATAGAAGTCTATAGAGATATACTACTAGGGGCGTTCTGGTATTAGAAGTAGCTTTAATAGCCCTAGGGTTTTATCTTATAGAATTATAGACCTACAGCAGTTATTACAGTTCTGTATATAGCGGTTAATATCTATAACCATTCCGGGCTAATGGTAGCGGTTGCCAATAATCCTACGCGTCTTATTTTTTTTAGGGTAGGCCGTAGAAACCTAGGCATGTGCTTTAGCAATAAGCTAAGTCTATAGATTCTATTCCTCTACTACTACTAGCCGTTTCTAATACTTAAGTAATCTATTTTTAAGGGACTATAGGTTAGTAACATTCTTTGCCTTTTTACAGTATTTCTATAAGGAAGAGGCTATACGGTTTGCCTATAGCAATTTATTAATAAAGTTAAATCCTAAGGGGTTAATAGGATATATCTCGGCACCTAAGGAGTCTATACTTAGTTCTACCTATATCTAGGGGTTAAGGTCCTTTAGTTATAGTAGTATCTGGGTCTATAATAAGATCTTTATAGCCGCCTAGTTACCTAGGTTCTGTTTACGCCTTATAAGAGCATCTATATAGTTTATAGCGCCTAGTCTATATATAATTAAAAAGTTAAACTAAGATAGGATATCTACCTAGCGTGCCTACTAGGCTATAAGGGCCTTAGTTATTATAAAGTATTCTAGGGCCTTATAATCTAAAACTACCTTAATAGGCTTAGGGGTCCCCTCTAGCTATATACACTAGTGCTAAAAGCTAGAGATAATAGCCAGTATTTCTTTATTATAGATATGGTAGTTTAGCTCACCATCTATTATAGTCTTTAAATAGTATATAATAGGGTACTATTCTCTGTCTAGTTACTTTTAGGAGAAAACACTAGCTATTATACTATCTAAGGCATCAGTTTCTAGTATTAAGGGCTATATTAGGTTAAAGTAGGTAAGTAGAGAAGCTAATACTATAATGAAACCTTATAGCTTAGACTACGGTGGGTTCTGTTATTGGGCTGGGTATATAGGTAAGAACAAAACAACAACGTAGTAATAACTGGTGGAGTGGTTGCCTAACAGATTAACTCTAATTATATTCTAAGATTTACTATAAGGAGAGAACTATCTACGGTAGGGACTGAGGTCCTTTAAATACACAACCGTACTCCTAAGAAATCCTCTCTTATATATAAGGTACGTGTTGTCTGTATTAAATATAACGTCCCTTCCGTTTAATATAGTTAATATATTTAACACTATATAACCTTGGTTACTATTCCTCGTTATATAGTTCCACCGGATCCATCCTAGACCGTGCCTATATTAACCAACTAGCTTCCGCCAACTCTTCTCCAAGTAGTTATAACATTGTACTTAAAGCGTCTATAACACTATCTCCCTCCTCTTTATTTTCGTCCTTAAAGATTCCTAATATCTCTAAGTTATCCACTAGAGGTGTAATGTCCGTTTAATTAGTCTGGTTAATATCCTTACTTATTATACCTAAAGCTTCTTCTTCTCTTTCCTGGGTTAAGCATTACCTTTATACAGTTTCCTCCATACTGTCGCTTGGTGAAGTAATAGCAATTCCTTGCTTGAGGTGCGCGAAAGAGGGGTTAGTCTGTATTGCGCTAGCAAGTCCTTTATCTTAATAACCCTCTTCTTACTCTGAGTGCACTAAAGCAAATATTTAATTGTCCTACAACGTTCGCTCTATCTTTAACGCTAAGTATGCGTGTCCTATTACTCTTAACAGTCTTTAAGTTCCCTAAGTAACTTGTTATAGGGTCTTGTGTTTAATCTGCCACTATAAAGCTTAATAGTAAGCTGGCTTCCGCGCTACTTAAGGTTTAATATGCCTTAGAAGAGTCTGCATACGTCCTTAAAGCTTAATATTTAGCTTACGCTTGTCTTTAATGTCTTAAATATGTCCATAAGAAGGTCTGTTCCAAGGAGTAGAAACTTATTTAATAGGGTCTGTCTAAGCTAGGTAATAAAAGGATTGGCTTTCCTCCTATAAGGGAAACAACTCTAAGTAGCTCGGCAATTGCTCCTCTTGGGTCCCCCTTAGGTAACTTGTTCTTTGGCGATCCTTCTTTATTAATATTACCTAACCTGCTTTCTTCTAATACTCCTATACCTTTCCTATAGCGTTTCTTAGGTTACTTAGTAGTTCCTAGGTAGTCTTACTATAGCCTATCTACTTTACTTCGTACTATGTTTCGTTATCCATATTTTTATAACTGATAATCTTCAAAACTTGCTATTTATCTTCTTCCTATCCTCTATATATGTCTGCCTTATAGACTAGTAGCTTAACATTCCTATATGCTGGCTCTAGCATTGCAACGTGTTATATAGGGTAGATTTTCATTTTAGCTGGTAGGTTTAACTTATATATAACTAATAAAATTCTTTACTTAATTTTAAAAGGTCCTAGCCTAATATAGTCTAACTTCTTACTTAGTCATTAACTCTTGAAATTTTTGTATAGTAGCTATACTTTATCCCCCTTCTTAAGATCTGGTCCCTTAGATCTCTTAGCATTATAGTACCTTTTTATTTATTCTTATACTAGTTTAGCTGTTTCTTTAAAGTCTATATAAAGATTTATTAACGTCTCCATTTTTTACTTAGCTGTGCTACTTGTCTTTTTTGCTTAATATAGCGATAATAATGTTCTTGGCTTATATCCGTAATTTGCCTTAAATAGTAATATCCCTATTCCTTCTTATAGTGTTATATTATATGTAAACTATATAATTGGTAATAATAATACCTAATTGTTCTATGCGTAATTAATATAATGCCTTAGATACTGTTCTAGTGTCTAGTTTAGTCTTTCCATTTATCCGTCTATCTGTGGATAATATACTATAGATATTGCTGCGTAAACCCCTTATTTTGCCAGAAATACTTTCTAAAATACTGCTATAAATCTTGGATCTCTGTCCAATATAATCTTGTCTAGTGCTCCGTATCTTGTAAACACTTCTTTTATATAGATTCTAGCGACATCTTCTACTGATATCTCTTTAGTGTATACTATAAAGTATCCCCACTTTATTAGCTTATCCACTATTACTAAGATTGTGTTATAATCTTGTCCTGTAATAGGATCTCTTAACTTTAGTAACTTAATAATAAAGTCCTATAATATAACCTCCTATGGTCTTCCTGGTGTCTTAATAGGTTATAGCCCTCTATACAGCTTATGCCTTGTTGGTTTGTTCCTTTAGCAATCTAGACATTTCTTAGTAACTTGTCTTGCTAGTCCCTAGATTCCTTAAATAATATACTCCTTTTAAAGTCTTAATACTAAGCCTGTAGCTCCGTTGTATCCTTATATTATTCCCTTATGGAATTCCTTAATAAATTCTTCTGCGATAGACTTAGGCACATATATTGCTTCTTTATTTTTATATTACTCTAAGTCTAGATCCTCTACCTATGCTTCTTAGATCTTCTATATCTAATTACTCTCTAGTAATTTATAGATCTGACTTTCTTTAGTTGCTATAATCTTTAGATAATTATACCTAATTAATCTATCTTAATCCTTTCGTAACAAAGCTCCTAACAGCTTTTTATTGCTTTGTAGTTTAGCCTTTCTACTTAGAGCGTCTGCTTGTGCATTATCTATACCCTTAGTATGCTGAATTTTAAAATGGTATTCTGTAAGCATTTCCGCCCATCTAACCTGTCTTTGGTTAAGTTCCTTTATTATTAGGAATCCTATAAGGTTTTTATAATCCATCTTAACTATAAATGGTTTCTCTATGCCTTGTAAGAATGCTCTCTATTCCTTAAGTGCTGTAACTATACCTAACAACTCCTTATTATAGATGTTATAGTTTAACTCTGGTGGTGTTATCTTTTAACTATAGTATGCCACTAGGTGCCATCTATCTTAATATTTCTGTATAAAGTATACCCCTAGTGTAAAGTCTAATATATCTATTTCTATAACTGTCTCTAGACCTAGTTGATAGATCTTAAGAACTGGCTTCTAGGTAAACAATTCTTTAACTCTCTTAAATAGTTCTTATTATTCCTTTCCCTATGCCTATAGTTCTTCTTTCTTTATTAATTATGTAAACGGCTTAATGTTTTATAACTATTGCGCTATAAACCTTCTGCAGTAATTGTAAAACCCTAGAAACGATCTTAACTATATAATATTCTCTAGTTCCTACTAATTCACTATGGCCTTAATCTTCTTTAGATCTATACTAAGTTAGCCTAGTTTAATAATAAATTTAATAAAATCGGTCTTCCTAGTAAAGAACTTGTATTTCTTAATTGCTATTAGCATCTGTTCTTCTTGTAGTCTCTTTAAGACCTATTTAATGTGTTCTCTATGTTTTTCCCCGTTCTCTAAGTAGATAATAATATTATTAAGGTATACCATAACAAATTTATCTAGGTGTTCTTTTAATACACTATTAATTTGCTTCTGGAATGTTGCTGGTGCGTTTATAAGCCTAAATTATATAACTAATAGCTTATATAGTCCTTCCTTTAACCTAAAGGCTGCCTTTTATTTATTGCCTTCCTTGATCCTAATTTAATGGTACGCCTATCTTAGATCTATCTTTATAAAGATCTTTGCGTTGCCTATCCTATCTTAGATTTCGCTAATTAAGGGTAAAGGATACCTATCTTTCCTAGTAATGCTGTTTAACTGTCTGTAGTCTATACACATTCTAAGTTTTCCGTTTTTCTTTAGGATAAATAGTACTAGATATCCTATTAATAACTATAATGGTCTAATATATCCCTTTTATAAGTTCTCCTAGATAAACTTCTTAAGCGCTACTAACTCTGTTTTAGTAAGCTTGTAGATTAGAAAGAACTTTAGACTTATTCCCTTTTTTAATTCTATCTTATAGTCCTAAGCTATATACTCTAACAGCTTTTCACTTTCTAGTAACTATAACTTTTTACTATACTTGTGGTATCTCTTTAGTATATAACTTAAGCCTTGCTTAGTTTTTTTATATGTCGCTCTGACCTAGTACTATACTAACTTAGTTTGCTATTATACTTTGCGCTATTATATATCCTTAATATTAACTTAACCTATAACCTAATTAATCTTTGGATTGTACTCCTATAACTAAGGCATTTTTAGTATTGCCTTGTCTTGTCCTAATAGTAGGATATTAAAAGACATTCTAACTAGTCTCCCTTTAATAGTTATTTAAATAGGTCCTGTTTTAAGATTAATAATGCCTCCTCTATAGGCTATCTAATCTTCTAAAATTGTTATAAGTAGATATAGGTGTTCCTTTTGTCTATGTGGTAACCCTATCCTTTCTACTACCTTTGGTAATATATAGTTCCTAGTTGCTTTACTATCTACCAACGCTTTAAACTGCTAATCTTGCCACTTAGCTCTTAAATTTAGGTATTGTCCTTAAATTCCTTTAAGGGTCTAAGGCTCTAATACTAGTTCCCTTTAGTTCTATACGCCTCCCCTTTTCCTAACTGTTGGCTGCTAGATCCTATCTATACTTAGTCTAACTTTAGCCAATACTTAGTTTATTTCTTTTCCTCTATGTGCCATAGACAAGTGTTCTCTGGGCACTCCCACTACTGTCGTCTATCTAGGTATTCTTCCGTAAGGAATCTTCCTGGTTAAAGTGTTAAGTCCCCTTAGCCTTATACTTCTACTAGGTGCTAACTATATATATACTTAGTATTCCTAAACCGCTTTTCCTTTGGTGCCCAATATATTTTTACTAGGTACTTTTAGTTCTTGTCTTTAGGTGCTCTATATATATTACACGTATTATCTATACAAGCTATCTATGATAGTGTATAATACGCTATATGTTTTGGGTTAACTCTTAGTTTGTCTTTATCCTTAAGTTTAAATCTATACCTAGTTAACCTAACCACTGGTATCTCTGCTGCGGGTACTAAGATTTATTACTTACTTTTTTAGTCCCTAGATCCTTCTTCTAGGTTCCTTAACGTTATAATTAATACTTCTTTAATGTGACTTATGTGTTTCTCTGTAATGGGTTAGTCTTAGATAACTTTTTTATTTAGCTATATATAAAAATCTTCCTATTTGTCGTTGTGTTGTTGCTTATACCACTTTCTATACAACTGGTTTAGTGTGTATGGTCTATCTGTTAGAAAGTACCTTATTATTACTATATTATAACATCCTTTAGTATGTCTTTTTTTAAACCTAGTTAGAATATCTAGATCCTTTTCTTGTTCTAGTTTATCTAACTACTTTACCCTAGGTGTCCTTGCACTCGGCCTATTAGTAACTCTTTATATAGGTGCTCTGTCCCTTATATAACCTAGTATAGCTGACCTCTTGTTTAGCTTTTGCTCCTGCTATATAATAATTCTTATTCTAAACTTATCTATAGTTTCTTATTTTCTACGTCTTATAGCTAGATCTTTGTAGTTATCTTACTTTTTGATCCTGGTATTAACTGTTTAATCTTTAGGCTAAATACTGCGTTTACCTGGGATTGCTAATATTCTTATTTATTCTCTGAACTTGTAGTTCTTGAACTTGCGTCCTATACTTATTTATTTGTTACTAAACTAAGTTACTGCCCTTTCCTATCAGTTTTTGTCCGTTGTGGGTCCTTAGGTGTGTCTTATCTTATTTTAAAAACCTTAAGCTTTTTTTATCTCTTCTTGAGAATCTTAAGCCTGTGGCCTTTTGCCTTTATTAAGTAATAAGCTAGCACTAGCAGTTGTCTGCTTGCTTAGTTTCTTCTAAATATTACTCCTATTATCTTATAAAGTAATGGAAATTGTATTTAATGGTGTCGCAATACCCGTTACTAAACCTTGTTCTGTGACGGTCTTAGTCTCTACTTTTGTTTTAACTTCTCTAAGGTTTATATGCTCCTAGTAAGCTGCCTTTGTTGCCTTATTATTAGTAAATGCTTCACCTTTGTTAAATTCATTGTCTTTAATATCTAATTTATGAGCTGGTTTGTTAGTTCCTCTAAACTTAGATAATAATGGCTCCTATAGCTAATAGCTTGTGCTATACTTGGCGTCCTTATAAATTTGGCATACGTTGTTGTAATAATATGCAAAACTATTAATTGAACACTTTTTTGTTCCTTATAGTGCACTATTATCCCTCTGTATATACGTGCCGTCTACTAGTCTGGTTTCCTTTACTATATAGTTACTCTAACCACCTCTATAGTCTCTAGTAAAATAACCCTATTTTCCGCAATTTATATAAGCCCCCTCTTTAAACCATCTTTCTTGCTATAGAGTCCGCCTAAATATTTTCTGCTACTGAGATCCCTGGTTTGGCCTCTGCTCCTAGGTCCTTTAATTACTTAATCCTTAACCTCTAGGTTTCTATGGTTTCTTTTCCCATCTTTAGGTTTCTTTAGTACTATTTAGGTCTATTAGCTCTGCGCTATTCTATAGTTTTTAACTCTATGTCTGTTATTGCGTACTCTGCGCCTTATATAACTGTGGAACTCTGTCTTGCCCTCTTTTAGCTTGTTCCCTTTAATAGATTTTGTTATTAATCTTTATTAACTAATCTATTAACTCTCTTAGAGTATCCGCATCTTCTATTAGGATAATTGCGTCCTAGACTTTAGCCTTAAGTCCCTATTTATACTGTGCTATAAGCGCCCTATTGTTCTACTTAACCTATATGGCTAGTATTTAAAACTGTGTTGTATACTCAATTACTAAAGTGCGTTGTACTAAGTTCTGAAGCTTTTGTTCCGCTATGGTTATGGCTTCTAGGTCTCTAAATATCTGCGTTAGTTGCTCTACGAACCCGTTCTAACTGGCAAATATGTACCGTACATCTTGGTTAGTAGTTGTTATGCTATTAGCCTATATTTCCGTGAGATACGGCTTAAACTACTTAAGTGCCCTCCCCGTTAGGAATAATCCTGTATAGGCTACTTGGTCTAATAATGTTGCTAACTTTGCTCCTTCCTGTACTACCTTAAAGTGCATTTGTATAAGAAATCCCTTAAGCTTTAACTTCTCTCCTAAGAATTATTTAATTGAGGGTAGCTTAATCTTTACTGCTCCGATTTTATTAATGCGTTCTTTAAGTATCCTATTATTATCTTGTAAGTGATTAACTATTTCCTATAACTAACCTTGTGTAACCACTTGAGAATCCCCCTTGTCTATACTGGTATTACCTGGCCCTAAGGTTGTAGCTATTGCTGATATCGCCGTGACTGGTGCTGCTCTTGGTGGCATATTGTTTGACTTTGTTTAAATACTGTAACCTTAGTAGTGAATGTGTAACGGAATCTTGTAGCTTAGACTATGGTGGGTTCTGTTATTAGGCTAGGTATATAGGTAAGAATAAAACAACAATATAATAATAACTGGTGGAGTGGTTGCCTAACAGATTAACTCTAATTATATTCTGAGATTCACTATAAGGAGAGAACTATCTACGGTAGGGACTGAGGTCCTTTAAATACACAACCGTACTTCTAAGAAATCCTCTTTTGTATATAAGGTACGTGTTGTCTATATTAAACGTAACGTCCCTTCCGTTTAATATAGTCAATATGTTTAATACCACGTGACCTTGGTTACCATTTTTTGTTATATAGTTCCACCGGATCTATCCTGGACCGTGCCTATATCAACCAACTAGCTTCCGCCGACTCTTCTCCAAGTAGTTATAACATTGTACTTAAAGCGTCCGTAACAAATACCAGCCGTTTTTTAAGCTTATTAAAGGCCTATATATATATAGCGTTAAAGTAGAATAGCTAGTCTTTCCTAGTAAGGTGGTTAAGAGGCTAGGTAATCCTACTATAGTTCTTAATAAAGCGTTAGTAGAAGTTACAAAAACCTAAAAATAATTACACCCCCTTTATAGTCCATGGGGGTGTCCACTAGTTAATTATAGCCATTTTTTCTGGGTCTGCCTTAATTCCGTCTATACTAATAATAAACCCTAGGTACTTAGTGCGCTTAATACTAAATTCTAATTTTCTAATATTGGCCTAGAGACCAGCTTTATGGAGCTATTATAGGACTTTATAGATATACTTCTTATATTCCAGTTTATTCTTAGAGTAAATTACAATATTATCTAGGTAGGCTATACAGAAGTTATTAAGATAGTTAAAGAGTATGTTATTTATATACCGTTAGTATATAGCCAGTCCATTAGTTAGTCTAAAAGGTAGTACTTTATATTTATATAATTTATAGCGGGTTTAAAATATAATAAGATTTTTAGATTTAGGGTTTATCCTAATCTAATATAAGGCCTAGCGAATATCAAGCTTTATAAAGATCTTAGCCTTATTTATATAGGCTAGTATTTCTTTAAGTAAGGGCAGTAGATATTAGTCTTTGCAGGTTATATAATTTAGTTTATAATAGTTAATGCAGAAACAGAGTCCGCTATTAGGCTTTTTTATAAAGAGAATAGGTGCAGTAAAAGGGACTTAGCTAGGCTTAATAAAGCCCTTATTAAGGTTATTAATAAGGTACTACTTAGTGGCCTATAGTTTATTGGTAGATTACTAGCAGAGGGGCTATAGTTAAGGGTATTTTCTTTATCTAGCTCAATCTTAATCTTATAGTTATACGGTTGGTAAGACAGGAGTATATTAGATACTGCCTTAGAGAATACGTCCTTAAATTCCTAGTATTGGTAGAGTAGTTTCTGTTCTACTAGCTCCTTATCTATAAGCTTACTTTCCCCACTAAGCTAGTTATAGGCTAGAGCTTCCTTATCTTTAATAATCTGATTAATTTTATATAAGCTAGTTATAAAGGCAACGGTATTAGGCTGTATTAAATTCTGGTAGAATCCTATAACGCTAATACAGCAAATATTAACTAGTAGGAGGCCTATAGGTTTCTTTATAAACATTCTATGGACCATATTCTATAGCTAAGGGTTTATAACCCTTCTTAGCTCCTATTCCATCTTCTATAAGTTATCTTTCCGGTCTATATATTTAATACAACGTCTAATATTCCTTACTATTCTTTATAGCTATATAGGACCTAAGCCAGCTAGCTTATTACTAACTTCCTAGGGTTCTAGTATTAGCGGCGCAATATTAGTAGTCTAGGGGCGGCGTAGTATGCGGACCTATTATGGATTAAGCTATATATCTTTCTTAAAGGCCTAGTCTCTATGTATAGTATTAGTCTAGTAAATGGTGTCTACCTATGGCTATATAAAGTTTTCTATTATAATGCTAATTTCTTTTGTAAAGGAAGGGGTTAGGGGTAGGATTTTGGGCCAGATAAGCCGTCTACTCTATATATTAAGCTATAAGCCTAAATAGGCTAGCTATTTTCTTCCTAAAATTATATTGTGGCTTCCTAGGTCAGTAATAAGTAAGGGGATATTATACTGCCTTTATCTGTTAATATAGAGGTAAATCCACAAGATTGTTATAATAGGTGGCCCTATCCGTCCGTTATACCTATAAATAGGAATTGGTTTAGGTAGTTCTTTAAAGGGTATATTTAGAAAATTAGCTAGCTTTATAGTATACTAAGTGTCTATTAAGGCAAAGGTATTTACTCTAGAGTTAGCTAAAGCAGAGGTTAAAACTTAATATTTATTACGGAATAAAGTATAAGGGATAGTATAGCTTTTTCCACTAACTAGCCAACCCAGATTAATATATAACATATTAATCCCTTTTAACCCTAGAGAGGAGTCTTTCTCTAGGGTTTCTCTTTTTCTAACTCTATACTATCCTCCTAGATTAACAGAACCTTACCTACTTTTATATTTATTAGGCAATCCTTTATAATATAACCCTTCTAGCTGTAAGAGAAGAAGGCTCCCTAATTACTAAGGGCCTATATATAGGGGTTACTATATATAGGCCAAGCATTCGCTAGACCTATAGCAGAACTAGCTGTATAACTAGCTACTAAATTAGCAGCGGGCTATATGGCCGGTACTATAGAGGTTGCAGATCTTACTAGGGCGCTACGGCCCGTTCTAGTAGTACTTATATTTTAGTTAGTAGAGCTTCTAGTCTTATACCACTTAGTATATGCCTTAATTTAACGGAGGCCCTAGTTAATAGCTAGGCATTAGTCTATAAGTTCCTTAAGCGTCTATATAGTAGTATAAACTAGTAGTATAGCGCGCTGTAGGTCTAGGGTAAGCTTATTAAAGAGGTCTAGTATTAGATCTTCCTAGGGAATTTAAGCCTATCTAGCTAAGTGTAGAAAGCGGGTCTAAAAAGCCAAGAAGGTCTCTGCTGTTTTTATATTTAGGCTTTTATAATTAAGCTAGGCATTTTATACTTTAAAGGGGTCCTTATAAATGGAAGATAGGTAGTTAATTATCTCTTCTTTAGAGAGGAAGGGGTTTGTTAAGTCCTAGGTATATTGTGGACATAGGTATATCTATATATTACCGCCAGTGCGGCCGAAGACGTATACCATTTTAACTTAGGTATTAGGAAAGTGGTCTATATTAACTTTAAGCTTATTCTATAGTTAAAGCTTCCAGTTATTAAATATAGGGTCAGTTCCATCTATAAGCAACAGGGGGTCTACAACCTTCGCGGATCACGATAATACTATTACTATACATTAGGCTAGGGCCTTAAGGACTATAGCAAGCCTCTAAGTATCCAATAATTTATTACTAGGTGTAGGGGTGTCTCTAGTTTTAAGCAGCTCTTAAAGCCGTTTAATTTCAGTATTAGCTACTATAAGCTCTTCCTAGGGGGTTAAGACAGCAACTATTTCACTATTAAAGGTATTTATAGGTCCTGCAGCGGCTTTACTAGCTGCTATATTTCTTGGCATAGTAGTAGGGGTACTAGGTAATTTCCGGTATTTATTTATTTTCTAGGGTTCTAGTCTATGCGTGTCCTATTCTTTAGGTTTCGCGTTTTATTTATATTCTTTTAGTTCTAGTAATATCCTTAAGGTCCTATTCTGTTTCCTTATTCTATTTATAGTTTTATAGATATATTTAAGTTCCTTCTTAAAAAGAGAGAGTGGTGACGAGCTTTAAATAATATTAGTGATTTAGTTAATTAAGGCACAAGCACGGCAAGAGGGACACGCAAGCCTATACAATTAGTAGTCTATAAACAAGGATCTAAAGCTAAAGAAAGAAAAGGGGAAGAACGGAAGCACCGCTTAAAGTTATATACAATTCTCTAGTCACGTCACGGCACTTTGCCATCACATAACGGCAATTTGCGGCAATCTGCGGCAATGTGCTAGCGCCGTAACACCTACCTAAGAAGACTTCCTTATAAATTGGGTACTCGAATAGGACTTATAGGGATTTACTCCCTCGCATACGCGACTACGAGAGATAGCGACTTAAATCCTTAATTAAAATGGTAATACTAAACCCCTAAGTAAAGCATGGGTCTCTAGCTACCTCTAGCATAACCCTCGCGTTAAATCCTTAATCGGCCGACCGATAAAAAGTGTACAAATTAATAGAGCACAGCTAAAGCAAATTTAAGAGTTCTATAATCTCTATAAGAGGGTGCGAAGGAAGGTTAATATATGGGTAGAGAATACCTAGAATATGGACGAATCTAGTATTGCATTAGGCGTATATACAAATTTGATTGCTATAGGAGACACCTCTAAAAAGAAGACTCTCGTATAAATACCAAATAATTGCAAATAGGTATTAATTTTAGAGGCAGTCTCTGTCCTTAGCTAATTGATTTAACCTCTTATAATCTTTAAAGAAAAGCACCTCTAATTAACATGGTTCTATTAGGGTAAGGTACCTAATTGGATATATATAACCTCAAAGAACGGCTGGATAGCTAATCGTATTGTATTTAGGCGGCTTACTAACGTCTTCCTACCTAAGACTAAACCACCTAGCAATAACAACCCTTAATTGCTTCTTCTTAATAGATATACAAGCCACTATACAGTAGAATTCCTACTAGAATGTAAATGGAATAACGTATAGCTTGTCTTCCTACTATCTTATTTAACGTATATACTACAACCCCTAGATCTATTATGCTTCTCCCCCATTAAATTAAAGTATTAAAAGTAGATTGCCGATCTTATATCTCTTAATAATATAGCTCTAATTAAGAAGCACCGCTTTATTAAGTATTACTATAAGGCCTAAGAAGAAGGCCTTATAGCAAGGACGATTAAATCTAGGTGGCGTGCCTCTGGTATTTTGTAACAGACTGCCAGCACTGCGCTAAGATACAAGGTCGTTACCTAAGAGGCTCCGAGATAGGATCGACCCTACCATCATACAGTACTAGGACAAATGTCTTCGCGTTTAAGCGATTTTATACTAAAACTCACTATATTCACACTATAATTTCTACAACCATAAATTATAAATTAATTTTAAAAAATATAATAATTAAAAACAAGTGGTATTTATAAAAATCTATGTATTTGGATTTCCATTTAATAAAGAATTAATTTAAATAAATATACTTTAAAGATAAGTATTATAAAATTTAAACGAATTTGTATATAAAATGCTCTTTTTTTTTTAAACTTCTCTAACTTTACTACTTAATAATATTTTACCACATTATTATAATAAAATTCTATAATTAAAAAAATTTAATATTGGTAAAGACTAATTAATAACTTTAATAATAGCCTAATAAATTAATATTATTGTGGTAAAATATATAGCTATATTTACGACTAGCTTCTACCCCCCCCCCACCCAATCGAGCTGTAGATTTTTTTTACGCCATTTACTTTCGCTTAATTGCCACTAACTATACACAGTAATCGTAGCGAAGCCATATAGTTAAATGTAAGGGTCCTTCTGGTTGCAAGGGGCAATTAAATTAAAGCTATTTAGAACTTGCCTTACTTACTAGAGTCTTAATATCAATTTAAAATCGTGTTGTTTAATTGTTAGTCTGCCTTTAATATAAATCCTCCTATGAAATATATAGCGGCTTGATTAACAGGCGTATCCCCTCCCTTTTAATAAACTTAATGGATTGTCCTTCCTTTCTCCTTATTATGAATATAGTATGGATAGAAACCTTATAATATTTGATAAAGATTATAACACTATAGAGGGAAACCAATTGTAAATAGCTTTAAGTTTGCCAGGATTAGGGGGTTCTTATAGCTAAGCATATGGCTTCGCTACGACTACTATGTATAGTTGGTGGCAATTAAGCGAAATTAAATGGTAAAAAAAAATCTGCAGCTCGCCTGGAAGGGGGGGGGGGGGTAGAAGCTAGTCGTAAATATAGCTGTAGCTATGTTTTAGGTAAGTTTTGGTATAAAATTGCTTAAACGCGAAGACTTTTATAACGGGACTAGCCCAGTTACAGTAGGAATGTCTCAGTGAAACACTCGACAGATAAATTCCAACGCTTTGATCAAATTCTACTAAATTCTACCAAGTTAATTAAATTCTACCAAATTCTGCTAACTTAATTAATTTCCACCAGTTTCCGCCATAATAATATTAATATTCCCTCTCTCTTGGAGAGTGGATGTGGTGCTAATATAATTTAAGGGAGCGTTTCTCTAGATAATAAAACTAAGGATAACTGCATAATTATCCTACCTGGTATATATTATTACTTAGAATTATAGTAGGCAGATTTTAAGTATAAGGATTAACTAAGGGTAATAGATTTGTATATAAGATCTCTAATTAAGACTAGACTACTAAGGACGTAGAAAAGTATGCGACCAACTAGGTGGCTTAGCCATATAAGAAAGAAAATGTGTACATAACTATGCCTTACCTTCCTTATAGAGTAAAAGCACCTTTAACTAGGACCTAGCAAATAATACTGCTATAGTTCGTTAGTATTTAGGATAATTATAATAACCTTAAGGTCATAGAAGGAGGAACTTGGGTAGAGCTGGCAGATACTTACTAAGACTTAAAAGTACTGCCTTACACGCTATCTAGATATACTAATCTTTACGGCGTAATCCTATACCGCTTCCCTGCTGTAGTTAAGCTTACTGCTGCTAGTGCCTTATCTAACGCCCTTCTTAGTAGACAATAATGGGATTCTCTAGCAGTAATTTAAGATTGTGACCTTCTTCTTACTAGCAATGGGAATAAAGTTAGGAAATAGATATATTCCTACTATCTTAGGGCTATTAAGAACTACAAGGATACATTCTAGCTTATGCGTATAACTGAGATAGAGCGTTTTAATAGCCGCTTATACTTCTACTGTGTTAACCATAGAATTAATCCTTTAACTATTACGGTGGATCTAAGTATTGTGCCTTCTATTATTACAGAAGGATAGAGTTATATAGAGTTGCCTAAGGAATTATAGGATAGAACTAAGCAGGTAGAAGGGCGCGAAAGAGCTATATTATCTAAGAGCCGTTAGTCTGATACCTCTTATACTGCCTAGCTAGGTGGATAAGAGCGGTCTTATTTAACCAGAACGGAGTCTCCTCACTTACTATCTCGGGTTTATAGTAAGGGTAAGGAGCGTATACAGTTACCTACTACACTTTTATTTTAAAGATAGACAGGAGTATAAGGTTTTGGAAGTTATTAGGGGACAATGACTTAGGTAGGGGAGGTATATAGTAGTGTAATTTGGCCTCCTGGATTTAATATTTAGATTAGGCATAGCTTTGGGAGAGCCTAGGCCTTCTATATGTTTTATATAGATCAGTCTAGAGCCCTAGAGTCTTTAACAACTTAGACAGGACCAATAGACACACACTTTTCCTTTAATATACTCTTTTCTTCCTTTCTTACTAACTAATTTCCTACTGGCTAATTACAACTAACTAACAGATTAACTATACCGTAATTTCCTGTCTAAAAGAGGTCGTACCCTTCTACACTATATCCAGTTCTTTATTAAAGTTCTCTATCTAGTCCTTACTACTATCTTAAAGATTATCTAGTAGGTCCTAGATTTGCTAAAAACAATCCTTTTAAGCCTATAAGATAATAAGATATTCTAGTGTTTTAAAAGGCTAATATCTCTTTAACTTATTAACTTATATATTATAAGATTGGGTAATGCGGTTAGTGGTAGGTATCTATACCCTATAAATATTTAACGCTTCTATATTAATAAGATAACCTATTTAGGCTTATAGCTTAAACTTTACCTTTCTAGGAATGCCATATTTAATAAGCATATAGGTTAAAGATCTAGCTATATAAAGTCCTGCTAGCTATAGCTTCCGTCTATAAAGCATCTTAAATAGGGTCTTTAGTTAATGGACTTAATAGGAGTTTAATTAAGTAGGAACACTACTAGAAGTATAAACTCGGGCTATAAATCTACGGGTAACTTTACTTTAATAATAGCAGTCCTTACTTATTTAGAAATAGCTCTTCCTAACCTCTCTGCAGGTCTATTTTAAGCTAGAGTATATAATATTAATTGCTTAATAACACCTTTATTAAGTTGGATAAGATTCTTTACCCTGGCGCTTATACCTTACTCTTTATTTATATGCTAAATACGGATACCTTAAGTATTAAATTTCTTTGCAAATGCTATTATTGATTTAAAGAGTGGAAGTAGTGTCTCTTGCTTATAGTTCTTAATAAGAAAAGTATAATAGTACTTTATATAGTCACACTAAAAGTAAGCTATATATATCTCTATATTAAACCCACCTTCTTCTATAATAATATTAAAGTAAACACGTTTAAAAGGGTAGGTCCCTTTTGCTAATATTTTATAAGATATTTACTGTATTATCTTTCCTAGAACACATGATTTATAAAGTAGTATACTATATAGAGTTCTTCCTCTGTCCGTTTTAACCACTTTAACCCTATCTACTGCAGTTAGCAGATAATCCACTAACTCCATATTATAGTGTAGTAAGCGTTAATGCCATACTTTGTTATATGCTAAGGTCTTAAAGAATTTGGTGGAGGTAGCGTAGGCAGTAGAAGTAGGTAGTAAGTAGGTAATAGTATTAATAAGGTAGAGACCTCCGTATTCTATAAGGTTGGCAGATAGGCTTTTATTATCTTTATAGCGCAGATAGTTTATAAATTGGTTAATAATTACTCTAACTCTACAGAGCTTTGCTATAGATATTAGATTGGTATAAAAGTAGGGAGTGTATGCAATGTTCCTTAATGTTAGATACTAAGTTAGGCGTTGTTTGCCTACCTTAATTACTAAATTAATATTACCATATCCATAGATTTCTGCCCTAGAATTTTTAGCCGTTACTGTAGATATATATAGCTTAAGGTTATAGAAGTATCTAATATTGTTGCAGAAGTGAGTGTCTGCTATAGTATTATACCCCCAGGCATTAATTAAAGATAGATCCGGATAATCCTATAATAATATTAATAATAAAAAGGATGTTGTTACAGCCGCCGCTATAGCTTAAGGTGGGTCTAGATCCTTAATCTTTTCGGCAGTAGATAAAGTTAATGGAGATATCTTTGACCTAGGACCTTCCTGCTTGGTCTACTTAAGCCTTTTATTATAATACTGCTTATTTATTAAAACCTTAAGCCATTCTTAACACTTCCTTAAATAACCGTTATTTAGTATAAAGTTTGGACCTTAAAGAGACTAAAATAATTACTTGCAGTTCTTTAACTTATAGGGTAAACTATAAGCAAAGCACTTTGCCTTAGGTGATTAAGAAGGTACTAGGGTGGTAGACGTTATAGGATCTGCAGATAGCTGCCCTAAGAGTATAGTATGGGCGTTACGTCCTATATTTGGATGCTTATAGAGCAGGTTAAATTCCTTAATTATTGTTGCTATTTTGAGCTTTTCTAACCTTTTTGCTACCTTTTAAATAAAGGCATAATATAGAGCTGGATAGATCTCCTTATAGTCCTGGATAAAGGCATAATATAGAGCTGGATAGATCTCCTTATAGTCCTGGATAAAGGCTTATATAACACTACTTTTTATTACCTCTATTAACCCCTTCCTCTAGCTCTTTGCTATTCTATATAATGGTAATATAAAGCTAAAGCCAAGATTCTAGAGTCTAATATTTAGGCCCTTGTTTCCGTTTCTTAAGATCGTTTAGTACTATTTACTATAGCGTAGCTTAAGATGGCTTTGCTACCTTCTTTAGTTGTCTTAGAATTAAATGTGATATAGTAAGGTTTTTGTAGGAATCACGGTGGGGGGGGTTTTGGTTTCAATTGTTTTCTCTATACTGTCCCTCTTCTACTTCTACAGGTGGAATTTGATGGATCTCCTGAGCTCGCTTAGCTCACGTGGTCAACCCAATTGGTTACAAGCAACTGTGTCTACTATATTACAGAACCTTATTCAGACAGTTTTTAAGATACCTAGAGAAGTTGGTGCCTATAGTGGTATACAAGAGTGCTGTAAACGTTTAGAGCTTCTCTTCCTACTTTAGGTAGTCTTATTATTAAAGCTTATAAAGCTTAAAAAGCATTCTCTATATCTCTAGAGATTGCTAAGTTTATTGTCCTTGCTAACTTAATAACCTAGGTATAGCTGTTTCAGTAGATAATGGAGTTGCTGCTAGAGCTGCTGCAGGTGCTGTAGGAGCTGCTACTAGTGCTGCAGGAGCCGCTAGAGGTGCTGTAGGAGCTACTGCTATCAAAGGTATGTCTGGCTTATTGTTTTCTTTAATTTTATTCTTCGCCTTATTTGGGTTTATATAGTCCCAGATCTTCGCAAAACTTGCTTTTTAATAGATAAATTAAAACTATAAAGGCTAGTCTTTTTAGGTTAGTAAAAGAGGATTTGTAAAGTTTGTGGTTGCTATAGTGGCTTTTGTTTTAAGGTTCGATAGAGGTTGCGTAAAGAGACGCGCTTACGCGTAAATAACGCGATATTTTGTAACAAACTATGCTTAAAGAGGCTTAGTGGTATTTATCTGGCCACTAAAATCTCCCTAGTGCTTAGAAGGTTATTAGGCTTATAACTTTTAGCTAGGTAGGTATTATAACAAATAATATAAGCTAGCTAATAGGTAGAGATATAGAATTAAACAAGTGATCTGTTTTATTTAAGGTGGCTCTAAGAGCCCTAATATATATAAGAGAATTGACCTCCTATGGGGGTCCCTAGAGAGTGATAATATAGGTTAAAACTAGACTAATACTGATGTTAAACAGCACCCATTACACCTCTATAGTAAGGCTGCCTCTATAGCCAACAGTTCTTATCTTTGTTCTTATCTTAAATTAGTACTAGTAGGGGTTTAGGCTATATCTGCCCTAGTAAGGGGTTAGGCTGGTAAAGATATAGTAGCTATAGGTGGAATATGGGCTATATTCTATGGGTGGCTAGGGTAGGTAGAAGCTCTAGCTTATATATGGCTCCCCTATTAATAACTTGTTTAATTAAATAGGGGCTAAGGTTCTTATAATTAAGTAACTTTATAGGCCTTTATATAGAGATATTATATGTATTTAGCTATACCTAGTTACTAATACACATTTCTGGTAGTGGCGTTCTATAATAGTTAGCAAAGTAGGCCTGCTTTGCTTAAGCCTAGGCTATTTCTCCCTTATAGTGGTTAAGTAGATTTTTTATATAGTCTGTATGCTAGTTAGTAAGTAGCATCCTAAGGCGTTTTCTATATAGTAGTTTTTTATTAATAGGTTCTAGTGGCTCTATACTGATTAGGGGTGGTAACCCTTATTTGCAAAGAATGGGGTAAGTCCTATAGTAGTTAAGATGTGGTTATTTGCTATAAATTCACCTAGTAGAAGGTAGTCTATTTAGTTATTTTAATTATAGGCGACTACCTATTATAAGTATGCTTTTATGCTAGTATTAGCGTTTTCTGGTTACTTAGTAGTTTTATAGTAAAAGGATATAGATATTTTAATAGAGATGCCAAGGCGTTAGCAGATTTGTCTCTATATGTTAGAGTTAAATTATATACCTTAGTTAGATATAATTAAGTTAGGTAACCTATATAATTAGTAGACTTTATAGAGGAAGGCGTTAATAATATTACTAATGGCTATGCCTTTAGTTAGGATGTAGTAGCGCTCTTTTATAAGTTGGTATATTATTATAAGGATATTCTTATAGGTATAGCCGTGTTATTTATAGGGTGGTAAGTTAATAATGAAATCTATGGTAATATCTGCTTATTATTATATAGGTACTAGTAGAGGGTATAGTAGTTCTTAGTACTTTATATTAAAGGCCTTAGTACGCTTATCCCTTAACCCGCCGGCGTCCTACCAGAATCTGGTCCGTGCTTGAACACCAGAACGAAAAAAAAGCGTGTAACTAATTACTTTTAACGATGCCTTCCAATCGTACTTCCAATGATATAGACCTTGTTTAATCGACTCAATATAACGTTTTAGCCGAATCGATGTGCTTAAAAACCACCACCGAAGCCATGGCCGCTGCCCGCTTTTACTCCTATGACGATTCGATTGGTCAATCCGATTGGCTAGTTCTTATCGATAACGGTAGGACGAATTCCGGCGGGTTAAGGGATAGCCATAGTAGGTGCCTATAAAGTGTTTAACTAAGTTTATTATTTTAGGCTAGAAGTAGTATTGGCTAAGAAGCTTATAGGTTTCTTTTCTGCCTAGGTAGCCGCTTAATTAGAGGTTGTGGGCTATTTGGATTAGTTACTGTTGTAGATTTTCTAAGTTAGGGATAAATAGGCGGCCTCTATAATAGAGCCTGTTCTCTTTTACTTTTAAGGCTGCTATATTAATCTGGCCTAAGCTTTAGAGGTTAGTAGGCAGTATATAGGCGCTAGTGGTCTTTATAGTAATAAGTTAATGCAGTAATAGGTTAACAGAGGTGTTATATACTATAGTAATAAGTTTATTAATTTTAGGAGGTAATTTTAGTTCTGTGGTATAAAGCTAAGGTATAGTTGGCTCTATTATAGATAGTATATCTAGGGCCAAATTCTGTGCTTTTAGGATTATCTATTGTTGGAACTAATTATAAGGGTTATTTTTAGACTAAGGAAGGTCTTATAAGCGGCGTGCTAGGCTATTAGGTTTAGTACCTTATACTCCTAGCCTATATATAATTTTAAAGTTAAAACTAGAGAGGAACTTGTTCTAGTATACTTGGTATTAGTTTAGCTATTTTATAGTTATAAAGTATTTAAGGTTATAATGGTCTGTAAGGACTTTAGTGGGCTAGTTAGGTTCTACTAAGGAGAGTTCTGGTTAGAATTCCTTAAATACTTATATAATTGCAATGTTACGGAGTAAGTATAAACGACAATAATATATAGCAAAGTAGATATTATTAAGCTACGTATATAAACTGTGTGATAAAGTTAAGACGTTGCATAAAGAGAGAAGGTAAGGAAACGGGAGGAAAGGGTATATATTATTAGTTTGGTTACTTGGTTAATATATACACGGAGTAGAATAGGATTTAAGTAGCGGTCCTAGCAGAACTTGGCAGGATTTGGTAGACTTGGCATAATATAGCAGAATGCGGCAGATTACTATTAGATTGCCGTAAATTGCCAGCAGATTGCTATTAGATTGTCGTTTTATAGTTAGTCTCTTCTTACTACGTTGGTAGAAATAGGTAGAAATAGGTAGACGTATATAAGGTGTTATAGAGGTGTCCTATAACATGCAAGGAGTTCCTTATTATAGATATTATAGTTATATTCTTATAGTATAAGCTTAGATAAGTAAAATGTAACTAGGTAAAGGAGACTGTTATTACCTATTTAGGAAAGGATGCCTACGTTAATATGGTCTGAGGAGTTAGTCTTAAGATAGAGTTGTTATCCTAGTATAAAATATAGATATGTTTTTCTTCCTTTTATAGAAAGGCCCTTTGTTTGTATTATTGCTATAAGTGGTGCTATAATATCTAAGAAGTTGTATATAAATTTTTAATAGAAGTTGGTAAAACTAAGGAAGGCTTATATGTCCTTAATGCAGTTAAGGGTTTACTATTTAGTAATTATATATACCTTCTTAGGGTCTATATAGATACCCTTAGTAGTAATAATTAGTTTAAGGTATTTTACTCCTGTAACTAAGAATTTTTACTTCTTTAAATTAATATAAAGTCCTATGTCCCTAAGATGCTATAGGACCTTTTAAATGTGCTTAATATACTTAAAAGGGTTATTGCTATAAATAAGTATATTGTCTAGGTACGCAGAGCAGAAGTTGTTAAGGTAGTTCTATAAGGCGTTATTAATATAGCTTTGGAAGCCGCTTAGGCTATTATATACGCTAAAGGGTATAATAGTATATTTAAATTGGCCAAAGCGCAATGTAAATGTGGTTTTCTATTTATTACCCTTTTATATTTAGAGGCGGTTAAAGGCGGCAATTATATTAAGCTTAGTATAGATTTTAGCTTGGCTAAGCTGCTTAAAAGTCTTATATATAAGTGGTATAGGGTATTAGTTCTTAATTATAATAGCGTTAAGTCCTTTATAGTTGATGTAGACTTAAATACCTCTTCCTAGCTTCTTAGTAAGGAGGATAGGGGCGGCTGCTAGGTGTAACAGGACTAGCCTAGTTATAGTAGGAATGTCTTAGTAAAACACTCAATAGATAAATTCTAACGCTTTAATCAAATTCTGCCAAATTCTGCTAAGTTAATTAAATTCTACTAAATTCTGCTAAGTTGATTAAATTCTGCCAAATTCTGCCAACTTAATTAATTTCTACTAAATTCCACTAGCGTAATGGAATTTGGTTAAAACCTATTGAAGTCCATATAGGCTTGTGCCTACGCGTCTGCTGCTAAGACCTTAAATATTTAGTTATAAGTTTCTTATATTCCTTTCTCTTCTTTATATAACATCTTATACTCTATAAGAGCTATATATCCTTAAATTTAGATAGAATTTATATTATTTCTTTAAATCTTCCCTAAAGTCTTTTCGCGTCCTTATATTATATTACATTAAAATAACTATTATTAAAATGGCAAACGAACGCAAATCCGCTTTAATAACTATAAGTATTATATCACTAGTTAGGGAATAGTTAATTATAATGCAATAGTCCTTTATAAATGCCTTAGCTTAGCAGCGGGCTATACTAAAAGCCTAATATTAGTAATTAATAGAAGCACTCCGCGAAGAACTTTGTAATATTAAGGCACTTATATTAGAAACCCTAATAATAACGCCTATAAATAAGATTAAAGTAACTATATCTAAACCTGGCCCGTTAAATGCAAATACTAAGCTAGTAATAGTGGCTTAACCAGTATCTATAATAAATTTAATACCCGCTATAAGATCTAAAAAGCTCCCTAATCCTCTAATATTTAATAGAAATTAAAACGACCTATATCCCTTTATAACTAAGCTCCGTCTTAAACTTTTAATAAACTATAACTAATACCCTACTAAAGCTAGCAAGGTTAGCTATGGAATATCTTATTTAAGTAAAGACGCTATACATACTATAGATTTATTCTTCTATAACGGCACCTTTATTAATTTTAAAATCTTTATCTCTTTACTAGAATAAATATATAATAACACTAGCTATAAACACATAGCTGTTACTAAACTTAAAAACCTATAATAATAAAACCGAGACTTTACTAGCTTCTTCTTGGAATTTTTAGGCCTTATTAGTAAACTAGATTGGAATAATACCGCTAGAGTCGCTGCCCTTTAATAAGCTATTTTGGATAAGATTAGAGCCTAGTTAGTAGGTAGAAAACTACTAAAAAACTTATCTAAATTTGCTATAATATACTAATAAATCGACAAAGACCTTGTCACGGAGTGAGTACAAGTGGTGATAATATATAGCGAAGTAGATATTATTAAGCTATGTACATGAACTGTGTAATAAAGTCAAGACGTTGCGTAAGGAAAGAAGGTAGGGAAACGGGAGGAAAGGGGTATATATCGTTAACTTGGTTGCTTGGTTAACACGTGCACGGGGCGGAATAGGCTTCGGGTCGTGGTCCTAGCGGAACTTGGCGGAATGTAGTGGAGGACGGCAAACTGCCGTAGATTGCCGTCACGTGCCTTAATTAACTGAGTCGTTAACACGGAGGTCGAGACGGTGGAAATAGTTGGACGTGTGTAAGGTGTCACGGAGGTGTCCCGTGACAGACCTTTAATATAATAAATAAACTTATTCTCTAAAGCTAACTATACCTTATATTTAAAACACTATAAAACCAGTATATACCCTAAAGCGCGATCCGTTACTAAAACCTAAAAGCCCTATATATAACCCTATGGACCTTAATGCCGCTTAATTCTATACACCCTTAGGAACCGATAAATAAAGAACTTAAGCTATAAATAGAGAATGCTTTAGATGCGGTAAAAAGGGGTATATTTAAAAAAATTATTAAACGTACCCTTTTAAAAAGGTCCGCCGTAGTTCCTCCTAATCCTTAAATTATACCTATTCCTTAAGTTATACCTATTTTATAAATTGTACTTAGACGCCATAAAGTATCTCACCTTTAGTTAACTTAGAAAATAAATTATTCTAGAGCTAAGTCGCGCCTTAGGATAAAAAGTGGAAGAGTATAAGTATTTAGGCTCTTCCAGCGCTAATATACGACATAACTCCCTTAATATACTTAGTGAAATTTAAATACTTAGAAAATAGAAGGAGGTATAAATCCTAATAGATAGTGGAGCTACTAATATAGGCTTTATTAATATAAACTATATAAAAACTTAACGCCTAAAATTAAAGAAACTTAATAAGCCCTAAGGCCTATAATGTGACGGCGCTGAGGCGCGTCACCTAGTCAGGGGTTCGCTTAGGACTTGGCATGTATATATGGACGTGGCCTCACCACCTTCTCTTGCTCCTCAGCTTAATATCTTCGTAATACAGCATTCGTTCGCTTCATCTTGGAAGCATTTGTTCAAGTCTTCGTTAAGACATTTGTTCAATGGTTCGAGCCGTCATATATAAGGCTTTAATAGCAAACCCTTAATATATAGTGAAATAACGTACTACGCCCTAGTAAAAATGTAGATATGCAAATACCTTAAACACATCTCCCTATTTATTACACCCTTAAAGTAATATAACCCCTTAATTAGTTGGGTTAAAGAAATACTAAAGTTCTATATAACTTACTGCCGAAGTTATTACTTAAAATACTATATATTCCATAAATATATATATAACTATTTAAATTTAATATAATATAAATTACCCTTACTATAAACCTTAAAATAAGACAATAAAGCCATAACTGCTAATTATGGCAAAGAATGTAAATATGTTTTATTAAAACTTTTTAAAATTTGTATAATATAGGCCACACCTTTTATTTTATTAGCAAAAAGACAAGATTATAAAATCTTTACTATAACTATAAAAGATATTAAGAAAGCCCTAGAACCAAAATAATATATTAATCCTTAACCTCTTATACCTAAAAAGTACTATAATCTAATTAATAAGTTTAAAAATAATCTATAAACTAACTAGCCCTATACTAAGATAAGCATAATTTTAAGATAGAACTTGAACCTGGTATAATACTAAAGTTTGGTCCGCTATATGGTATATTATAAGAAGAACTGCTTATAATGCAATAATACCTTAATAAGCATCTGGAAAAAGGATTTATTCGCCCTAGTTAATCTCTATTTACCTTACCTATACTATTTATTAAAAAGCCAAAAGGAGGTTTAAGATTCTATATTAATTATTAAGCTCTAAACGTAATTATAATTTAAAACTAATATTCAATTCCCCTAATTTAAGAGACGCTTAACTATTTAGTAAAGGTATAGTACTTTATAAAGCTTAATATAGTTACCACCTTTAATAAAATCTGTATATATAAAAGAGATAAGAAGTATATAGCTTTTTGTATATAATAGAGACTTTTTAAATACCTAGTAATGCTATTTAGTATAAAGAACGGTCTTAGTATATTTTAGTAATATCTTAATTTACTTATCCTTACTTTCTAAATATTAGAAACATATTAAAATGGTCCTTAAACGCCTATAAGATGCGGGTTTATAATGCGATATTGAGAAATATAAGTTCTACGCATCTAAGGTTATATACTTAGGCTTAATAATATCCCGTAATAGAATTAAAATAGACCCTAAAAAAGTTACCGCAATTATAAACTGGGAAAGCCCTAGTAATATATAAGACATTTAAGGATTTCTAGGATTTGTAAATTTCTATTATTAATTTATTAACTACTTCTTAGAAACTGCTTAGCCGTTAGTAAACCTAATAAGAAAAAATTTAAAATTTAAATGGACTACTAAATATGAACAAGTTTTTAATAACTTAAAGTATTGTTTTATAACTGCTCTAATTCTCACCTACTTTAACCCTAATTTTAAATATATTATTAAAATAGATTTATCCAACTATGCGCTAGGGGGAGTATTATTATAATATAATAAGGACGGTAAGCTATATCCAGTAGCCTTTCTCTTCTAGAAACTTGCCCCTACTAAATTAAACTATAAGATATATAATAAGAAACTGCTTGCGATTATTAAATGCTTTAAATAATGGCGTTCTAAGCTTAAAGGATTGTTGTTCCCGATACGCGTATTAATAGACCATAAAAACCTATAGTACTTTATAACTATAAAGCAGTTAATATAGCACCAAATTTATTAGGCTAAATACCTCTTATAATTTAACTTTAAGATTATATACTAACCGGGTAAACTTAATTAGAAGCCTAATATATTAATATAATAATTATAGGACCTATCTGTAAAAGCTATGGATAAATAGATTATAAATTAATTATAGATTTTATTGCCTCCTAAATATTTTAAAAAACTATATCCTATATTTTTAGATACAGAACTTAACAGAAATAAATTAGAAGTTAATAAATAGGAAATAGAAATTAATAAGCTAATAAAATATAAATATAAGAATAATATATAGATAATTGTTACGGAGTAGGCACGAGCTGGGATACAATGCACTAAACAAGGTAGTAATTAAGAAGGCTATATATACGTAACTATACATGGTTAATATAAAGACATTAGATAAAGAAGAAGAGTCTTTATATACTAGGTATGGGTATAAATAGGGGCTATAGGGGAACGTGTGTAGGTGTTTTAGGACGAATGTAAGTATGGGTTAAGAACGTTAAAGATATATAGAGACGTAAAAACAAGTAAATCCTATAATAGTACTCCCCCCTTACTTCTAAGCTCCTGTAAGGCATATTATATTATATATATACCAAAAAAACCTATTATAGGGGAAAAAAAATTGTTAGCCCTTCTCTGCCCTTCTATGTCCTGTGCTGCGCAGGCTTTGCCAGTTTAGTCCTTTTATATTTTATTATTAGGCCACTAACTTCTTAGGCCTAAAGCATAGCCCAGCTTCTATTACTAGCTATACTCCTATCTTTACCGCTTAGAGACACTTTGCTAAAGCTTATATAATCCCTTTCCTTACTTCTAGCAGCTCTATAGTCTTCCCTTATTATCCTACTCTAAGTCCCCCTAAAAAATAGCCCTAATTTTTAGTATAAAATAGGCAATTTTGGTCCAAAATAGGCGTTTTTAGGTGGTATTTATAGTTATAGTATAGGTCGGTACGGTTTATAATAGGCTCTTATTAATAGCAGTACGGTACTAGTATTGGGTAGCAGTATGGTGCTAGCAATAGGTTCGGGTTCTATAGGCAAATCGGCACGGAGCTTATTAGTTTAGGTAGCAGTATAATACAAGCGACAGGTTCGTGTAGGTGGCAGTATAGTGCTAGCGTATTCGTGTATCTAGGGAGCGAAGCTCTACCTAGCCGTGTTTAGGTCGTAGGCGTATCAGCACGACGGGTTATTAGGGTTTATAGGCATATCGGCACGAGTCTTGTCGGTCCGTAGGCATATCGGCACGGAGACTTGTCAGATTCGTAGGGCAGTAACGGTGCTTCGGTAGAACGGCAGTACGATGCTAGTGACCAGCAGTACAATGCGAGCGCAGGTTAAACCAGAGGGCAGTAACGTGCTCATTCGAAATCGGTAGCAGTAGGGTGCAAGCCAGGTCGTCTCGTAGGCGTAACGGCACGAGGTCTTGTCGGCAGGTCTATATGCAAATCGGCGCGGAGTCTTGTCGTACCAGTTTAGAACCCTAACGTCCTAGTCTACCTGCAGCCAGCAGCTCCTGTTCCTACCCTCGCAAGGCGTAAAAAGGCATGCTCCGCAACTAGTAGCCCTAGGCCCACTAGGTACGTAGAAATGGGATCCAATATAGTGTTACGGAGTAGGCACGAGCCGGGATACAATGCACTAAACGAGGTAGTAATTGAGAAGGCTACGTACACGTAACTATGCGTGGTTAATATAAAGACATTGGATAAAGAAGAAGAGTCTTTATGTGCTAGGTATGGGTATAAATAGGGGCTGTAGGGGAACGTGTGTAGGTGTCTTGGGACGAATGTAAGCACGGGTCAAGAACGTTAAAGACGCGCAGAGATGTGAGAACGAGTGAGTCCTATGACAATAATAGATGTAATAAAAGCGATTTAAATAGGAAAACAATAGTATAAGGATATTATACTTGCTAAATATGAGATTTAAAATAACCGATTATACTATTAACAGAAGATAGTAGTTCTAAATTCCAAACCTTTATAATTTAAGATACTTAAATTTGTATATAACTCCTCTATAGTAGGGCATCCTAGCTATATAAAGACTTATAAAATTATTTAATAAGTATACTACCGGCCTATAATATATAACTATATATAAAAATAGATTCAAGTATATAGGATATATGTGCGTGGAAAGACCTCTTATATAAAGAAGTAAGGAGTACTTTAACTGCTACTAATTCCAATACAAAGATGGCGCAATATCTTAATTAACTTTGTAGTTAACTTGCCTAATAGTAATAGGTTTACAAATATTATAGTAGTTGTTAACTATCTTATAAAAATATAATATATAATCCCTATAGACTTAATTAATGCAATATTAGTAGCCGAATATTTTGTTAAATATGTCTTTAAGCTACACGGACTTCCTAACTTAATAATATCCAACTATAGAAGCTAGTTTATTTTAGACTTCTGGCAAGCTCTATATAAATAATTAAGCATTTAAATGTAACTCTTAACTATATTTTATCTAGAGATGGATAGTTAAACTAAAATTGTAAACGCGATTATAGAATAATACTTATAAATGTACTATTTCTACCTGTAAGACAACTGGGAAAAATGGCTGCCCTTAGCTAAGTTTACTGAAAATAATATAATAAACGTATTAATGGGCGTGACGCTGTTCTACGCGACGTATAGGTAAAACCCTTAACTTGGATTTAAGCTATAACCTAAAATTAATATAATAGGACCTATAATTAAACGGATCCAGTTAATTAATATATATAACTTTGCTAATTAAATAAAGCAGTTAATAGAACTATTATAAAGCAAATTAATGTACGCTTAAATAGTATAGGAATAGGATGTAAATAAAGGACGAGCTTCCAAGTGGGACTTTAAAGAAGGTAATATAGTTTACCTAAATATATGAAATATAAAGACTTAACGGCCCTTAAAGAAACTTAATTAGAAATTTATGGGCCTATACTAAATTAAAAAGAAACTAAACCTATACGCCTATAAGCTTAAACTGCTGACTAAAATAAAAATACATCTAACGTTTTATGTAAGCTTGCTGTAACCCTTAAAAAATAATTTTATAACTTGCGAAGTTCCGCCACTACCTCCTATAATTATTAATAATAATAACAGTTTTTACTTTATTAACTTAATTAATAATATATAATAGAAAACACAATTTAAATAATTTAAAATTCTTATTAAGTGGGAAGGATATAAGATATAAACCTAGAAAATCTATAAACAGATTAAGGCCGACGGGCCTTCCCTAATAAAAGAATTTTATAAAGACCATCCTTTATGGCCTACTCTAGCTAGATAGATATAATATAAAGGCAAATAACTGCCATCTAATATAAAGATATAAAACATAATAGCAGGAAACTTAAAATTAAAAAGAACTTAAATTATATTACAACGCTTATAAGGCGATAAGTTATAAGTCTTAACTAAAATTAAATTATTCGGACCTTTAGTTAAAGGGGGGGGTACTATAACGGGACTAGCCTAGTTATAGTAGGAATGTCTTAGTGAAACACTTAACAAATAAATTCCAACGCTTTAATTAAATTCTACCAAATTCTGCTAAGTTAATTAAATTCTGCCAAATTCTGCTAACTTAATTAAATTCTGTTAAATTCCACTAACTTAATTAATTTCTACTAAATTCTACTGATGTAATAAAATTTGGTTAAAACCTGTTAAAGTCTACGTGGGCTTATGCCTATACGTCTGCTGCTAAGACCTTAAATATTTAGTTATAAGTTTCCTATATTCCTTTCTCTTCTTTATATAACGTCTTGTACTCTACAAGAGCTATATACCCTTAGATTTAGATAGAATTTATATTTGTTGGTAACCTATTAGGGGTAGGGGTAGCACGTGCGTACGCGTTCTTTATGTGCGCATTCCTCGCGTGTTATAAGTACGCGAGGCCTTGCACATAGAATAGAGAAATAGACATCTATAAACCTAAGAGCATACCCGTAACAAAATGATTACAGGTCTGCAATAGGTTAAAGCATACCGACACTGATTAGTAGACGTACAGATTAGGAGATACGTAATAGCTTACGGCTCGTATGGGTTACTTACGACTCCATACGAACTCGCACCGCCGCCTACCTTAGTTGAAGAAGGGAACCGTACCCCGCCCGATACTGCCGCAAGGAAGAGTTGTTAATTTAACCACCTTGCGCTATATTATACAAGGACTACAGTTTCGCTAATATTATCACAAGAAAGAGTTATTAATTTAACCACCTTGTGTATCACGTTAAAAGGACTGAAAAATCACGTCACTACCTAAAAAATACCTTTACCTTACACATGCTACCTCGCACGAGAACATAATAGCGAGTACCTTAACCGCAGAAGACTAGAGCATGAAGATAAAGAAGTAGGAGAATGGGATTAAGCTAGAGGGAGCTTCCCAAGAAGAGATATAGGACTACGCCAGAACAAAGTCGTACGACTATAAGATATCTAAAGCGATAGATACGGACCTATGGGAGCTCTTCTAAGAAGAATTTCGGGACTTTACAATCCAAGAGTTTAATAGCCTTGGAACTAAGATTACCCAGGACTTACGCAGAACCCTTTAGGGCAGAGGAGTGTACATAGCCAAAAACACAAAGAGTCTAACAATCCCAAGGACTCTACTCGACACGGCTACGGAGGAAGAACAGTATAAATGGTCAGACGACGAGATCCGCGAGATCTATAAGCACGTTATGGACATAAAGACGTTATAGCTACAGAAAAGAGTCCCTCACAACCAACTTAACCAGGTCTTCCGTTTATACAAACCCTTCCAAACACCCGTATAACTATCCGGAACACCCTCACAACCGTCCGGAACACCCTTATAACAAACACCTCGATCACTGCCAGCTCTATCCACTACAAACTATATTCCACCTGCCACAAGCCATATTCCACCTATTATAATTTAGACCCCACCTATAGAGATCCCAAACTACGAACAGCAGATCATAACCGTAGCTAAGCTATACTCTAAAGACCAGAAGTATAGCGGAGCCAAAAGCTTTAACTATAAACTGACAATATTTTATAATATTTATATAAGATCTGGACTGCCACCTACTGCGTACAAGATTGCCTTTCCTATAATGCTAAAGGGATTAGCCTAGGACTAGTACTACAACCACCGGCTATCCGAAAGATCCTTTAAAGAAATTTGCAACCACTTATAGAACTTCTTTAAGGGTTCTAGATACCACTGTAGAAACCTAGATAAATAGAACGCTATAACGCTACTCTCTGTTATCCAGGAGAACACAGACAAGATGACTCTATAGTGCCTTCAGATACTGCTTATGAAGCTCCATAACTTATAACACGGACTTACGCCCACCTTACGGATCACAGACTTTCTACATAATAAGCTAGTTACAGCTTGCCAGGGCGTACCGGCGTGTAGAATTACAATCTTAAACCCTCCCTTGGATTTTAGCCACCTTATTAATAAGCTACAGTCGTCTATTATTGCCTACTAGAAGGAGCAAGAGTAGACTCGTATATACGCTATGGACCATTAGGAAGAACCGCGTGCGTACTTTACAGACCATTGATATAACTACCAGGACCGCAACGGCTCTAACTATAAGGATCCGCGTGAAAACTAATCTTCATAACCAAACTGAAAGAAGTACTGCTTTATATGCGGCAAAAGCGGCTGTTAGTTATGGAAGCATATGGACAAAGAACGGGATAAGTCTAAAGCTAGGTTTATAGGGCGATACAATAGACGATTGGGTGAGCGCTTCCAAGAACACTTTAAATAATATCTTATTAAGTGCGAGGGAGAAGGCCTAGAGCTAGAAGAGTTAGAGGACCTAGACAAAGTCTTCATAGCTCTAGTTATTAATTACAAAGCCGAAACTAAGCAGGACAACACAAATAGCTCTTCTTACTTCACATCTTTTGGCACTCTCTTGTATAACAAAGCAGTAATCACGGCCTAAGAACTAGCTAATAGAGCCTTCTGCCATAACCTTACAGGCCAAGACACAACTGTAACTGCAAACCTTAACTTGCCTGTTGCGAACCTTGACCTACCCAAGGATACAAACGCCTGTGTGTATAGTAGTCAGCCTACGCGCTATATAACGGACGAGTTTATAGGCATTATAATTAACATAGGTGCCTTACAACGATCTATAGCTAGTTATAGATAGTTCCTGGTATTATAAAAGTAAGATACAACTTTACAGCTTAATATGTTAACAAAAGGCACAGTAAGCGTATAATTTGGAATTAGGACTACGTCGTTAATTGGGTCTATATAAGTCTTAACTCCAACAGGCAAGGTCAACTTTTACATTATTAATATAAACACGCCATTCCTGCTCTGCCTAGCAGACATGGACAACTTATAGGTGTATTACAATAACCTTATAAACGTACTTGTGACTCCTACGGGTAATATACCTATTGTATAATAATTTGGCTATCCGTTCCTCTTATAGGACCTCTCTTTACGGACCTACCTTCTTAACTCTTTTAACCAGAACCCCTGTTACCTAACTAATACGGAATTACGTTGTCTACACTAACGTTTTAGCCACCCGTTAGTTAAGAGACTGTAGAAAGTACTTAACCGTTCTAGACATAACGTTAACACAAAATCACTTAAGTACCTTACCCGTTACTACCACTTTTGCCAGAAACACGGCAAGTCGCCTAGCCGGTTTAAGTTCACGCTCCATAATAACGTTAATTTTAACTACTGCATTATTGTTGACATTATATATATTAATGGGAGCCCAGTCCTATATATAGTTAATAAATGTACACGCTTTCAGGCCGGCAGATGGCTATAGAATATTAGTGCCAAATACACGTGGGACGTCGTACGGATGTGTTAGATTGACACGTACTTAGGACCACCAGATGTTATTACTTATAATACAGGCAAGAACTTTGTCAGCAAGGAATTTAAAAAGTACGCTACTATAATAGGCATTATAACTAAGGGCGTGCCAGTTAAGGCTTATAACTTAATTAGAATAGTTAAACGTTACCACAGTCTGTTATAGAGAGCATACCAGATCATTACGGTTAAAATACCAAATATTAACAAGGACGCAGCTCTCCAGATAGCCTTTAAGGCTATTAACGACTCTATAGGACCTGACGGACTAGTACCCACTCTGCTAGTATTTGGCGCCTACCCCTACATGACTAATTTGGACGCGCCTTCGCCAACAGTTACGCAACGCGCTGCCGCAGTCAAGAAAGCTATGGAAGAGATCCACAAGCTACGTGCCGAACGACAAGTTACGGACGCTTTAAGTATGTAAAATGGCCTAAGAATAGACGCCATTTATAACTTACCACCTAACTCACAAGTACTTGTCTAGAGAGAAGGAAATACAGGCTAACTGGGATATTGGTTAGGACCATACAACCTACTTACGGTTAAAAATGAGACGTGTACCATACAACTGCCCCATAGTCCTACACCCTTCCGCACAACGGTTATAAAGCCTTACTTTTTGGATCCAGAACTTAACGATAACCCATAACCCGACTAATAGGACAATCCCCAAGAGCAGCAGGTATACGTACCCGAAAACAACCTGGGACCTGTTGTACAACCTATCTAGCAACCCGTTGAGCAACCTATTAGACAACCCGCTATACAACCACAAAAGCGTGGTAGAGGACGCCTATGTAAGTACCCCCTCCTTACAAACCAAGCTGACATTTCAGTCTTCCTCCAAGATAATAATACCACGAGTACCCAGTTTTAAGCTTTACGCCAGAAAGAACTCACAGGCCTACTTAAGCTAGGAGTATTTAAGGTAGTTAAGCTTACGGACATACCCGCAACAGCCTATCTGTTTAACTTACGGTTTGTTAATAAGGTTAAAAACGCCGGCACAGACGCAGCTTTTAAGAAATTACGACTAGTAGTACAGGCATATAATAATACAGAAAAGAGCGTAGTACTTACCCAGTCGCCCACTATCCAACAGGCGAGTTAACGCCTAATCCTATGCATCGGAGCTATGCTGCAAGACCAAGACATACGGATCTACCTGCGCGATATTACGCAAGCCTACGTGCAATCAGCTATAAAGCTAAACCGCAATTTCTACGTACGACCTCCGCAAGAAGTATAGACTAAACTAGAAATCGACAAAGGGTCCGTACTGTGGGTGCTTAAGCCCCTTTACGGAGTGCTAGAAGCCGGAAACTACTGGTTTAAGACGTATTACACATATTACCTGCAGCAGTTAGGTATGGACCAGTTAATATATAACCTATACCTGCTCTACAGCAACGATTCCACGTATTTTGGAGTAGTTGGACTATAGACGGACGACACGCTACTGCTTGCCAACGGAGCATTCGCGGACCGCGAAGAGAGCGAACTACACAAGGCCTAACTTACGGCTAAGGAGCGTAAGCAACTGACAGCCGAAAAGCCTCTTAAGTTTAACGGCGGTATTATATAACTTACAACTAACGGACTAACGTTAACACAAGAGCGTCAATATAGGAACCTTAGTATAGTTAATGTTTCTAGACCCGCCATATCTACGAGCTCGCGAGGTATTGTCCGTATAGCACTTACACCAAAGGACTAGTACGTCGCTTAACGCGCTAGAGGAGCGTACGTCGCGTCCATCTGCCAGCCGGAAGCTACTTTTAACCTATCCGTTGCTGCCTAGGTAATTAACCCAAATAAAGATGATATAAAAGCACTTAACTAACGCCTAGCCTAGCAAATTGAGAACCCCGCTAGAGGACTTATATACGTCAAGTTAGACGTTACTACCTTGCAATTGCTAGCCTTTACGGACGCATCTTTTGCAAATAATAAGGACTTATCATCGCAAATTGGGTACATACTAGTTCTCGCGGATGCGACAAACAAGGCAAACATTATCCACTAGTTGTTAATAAAGTATAAGAGAGTTACGAGAAGTGTACTTATATTAGAGCTATACGGAATGGCTCACGGGTTTAATATCAGAGCTATAATTAAGTTAACAGTTAACAAGATCTTAAACATTAACCTACCACTCGTAATGTGTACAGACTTAAAGTCACTTTATAACTGTCTCGTACGGCTCGGCACTACGTAAGAAAAACGCCTTATAATTGACGTTATGTGTTTACGGCAGGCGTACAAGCGAAGAGAAATTACGGAAGTTAAATAAATTGATGGCAATACGAACCCAGCGGATGCAATAATAAAAGGTAAGCCCTATCTAGCCTTAACTTAACTTATTAACACGAATACGGTCTAGCTAAAGGCTATTAGATGGGTTGAACGGACTAATACTAATCCGTAAGGACGAACTCGGGGCAGATTTGGGGCGGGTTCGGACTATATAGATAAGAGACTATTACGTTAGATAAGAATGGCATAAGCCATTGCGTATATGCTATGAATAGACTGTACTAGATAGGAGACATATTTTAGGCCTCTTTAGAGGTTGCCTAGTGTTGGTAACCTATTAGGGGTAGGGGTAGCAC